>JAEEGH010002049.1_pt1 | contig 55641 bp, 48 predicted proteins | sample 9134181 | NCBI WGS metagenome assembly JAEEGH01 (sample SAMN16246544, study PRJNA631951) | gut metagenome | biome: gut microbiome; feature: rumen; material: DP-attached | host: Bos | place: Iran: Karaj | collected 2018-10 | reverse complement strand
CATTGTGTGGCAATTGTCTGCGCATTACGGTTGGTCTAAAAGAAGAAAACACAGCTCTCTTAGCTGCTTTAAGAAGATACGTATGAAAAGGGCTTTATTTATAGATCGTGACGGCACGATACTCGTAGAACCTGCCGACGAACAGATTGATTCGTTTGAGAAGTTCCATTTTCTGCCAGGGGTAATCCGTAACTTAAATTTCATCCGTAAGAAATTGGATTTTGAGTTTGTGCTCGTCAGCAATCAGGACGGACTTGGTACTGATAGTTATCCGGAGGAAGATTTCTGGCCTACACACAATATGATGCTTGACATACTGAAAAGCGAAAATGTAGAGTTTGATGACCAGTGCATAGACCGCTCATTCCCTAAGGACAATCTGCCAACTCGCAAGCCTGGTACTGCTATGCTTACAAAATATATGCAAGGCGACTACGACTTGGAGAATAGTTATGTAATAGGCGATCGTCAAACTGACAAACAACTGGCACAGAATCTTGGTTGCAAATACCTGATACTTGGCGATAATGTACAGTCGTGGGACGAAATCACAGAACTCTTGTTTGCTGGTGAACGTACTGCTTCCGTAAGACGCACTACAAAGGAAACGGATATAGATATATGGCTGAATCTGGATGGAACCGGACAATGTGATATCAATACTGGTCTTGGTTTCTTCGACCATATGCTTGAACAGATTGGCAAACACGGAAATATAGATCTGAAGATACACGTAAAGGGCGACCTTAACGTAGATGAACATCACACTATAGAGGATACAGGTATAGCACTTGGAGAGTGTATAGCCAAAGCTATAGGCGACAAACGCGGCATAGAACGATATGGCTACACATTGCCGATGGACGATTGCCTGTGTTCTGTTTGTCTTGATTTTGGCGGTCGTGCTTGGCTTGTATGGGATGCTGAGTTCCATCGTGAACGTATTGGCGATATGCCTACTGAGATGTTCTTGCATTTCTTTAAGTCCTTTAGTGATGCAGCCCGTATCAACCTGAACATTAAGGCTGAGGGTGAGAATGAGCACCACAAGATAGAGGGTATCTTCAAGGCTTTGGCTCGAAGCATAAAGATGGCAGTTAAACGTGATATATACAAATATCAACTTCCGTCAAGCAAGGGCGTGTTATGAAGAAAATAGACGTAAGCATATCGTACGACAAGGTTGAAGAACAAGAACTGACACCTGCAGAGAAATCGCTGCTTGATGCAGCCAGAAAGGCTACCTATCGCAGTTACTCACCTTACTCCGGTTTTAGTGTGGGTGCAGCTGTGTTGCTCGATGACGGCACAATAGTAGAGGGCAGTAATCAGGAAAACAGTTCCTATCCGCAGGGTATATGTGCTGAACGTACAGCGATATTTTATGCTGGTTCTCGCTATCCGGATAAGAAAATTCTAGCTCTTTGCATTGCTGCTCGTGGCACGGACGGTTCTTTTACCACTCTTCCAGTCACTCCCTGTGGCGGTTGCCGTCAGGCACTCTTGGAATCAGAATATCGTCAGAAATCACCAATTAAGGTGCTGCTTTATGGCTTAGATGAAATATACATCATATCTTCTGCACAGCAGTTATTGCCGCTTGCCTTTCAACTATAACAATAATTTATACGTTTAAATAAATGCGTTACCTACTTCTTGTCATATTCACAATCAGTTCTCTTGCATTGAGTGCACAACGACGCAATGCAGCATACGAGAATTATATTGAAAAATATAAAGACATCGCCATTGAACAGATGGAGGAACACCATATCCCTGCAAGTATCACCTTGGCACAGGGACTGTTGGAAAGTGGTGCAGGACAGAGTGAATTGGCTCGTAGGTCGAACAATCATTTTGGTATCAAGTGTCATGACGAATGGACGGGAAAGCGTACATATCATGATGATGATCGCCGCGACGACTGTTTCCGAGTATATTCATCTGTGCGTGACAGTTATGAAGACCATTCGAAATTTTTGCTTCGTCCACGCTATGCTCGTCTTTTTAAATTAGATCAACAAGACTACAAAGGATGGGCTCATGGTCTGAAAGCATGCGGATATGCAACTTTGCCTACTTATGCTAATCGTTTGATTGGTATTATAGAACTTTACGAACTCTATCGTTACGACAAGAAGGGTGGGGGCAAAAAAAGCAAATCGTATGTGGCAATTGGTGCTCAACATCCTCTTTATCTCATAAATAATCTCGATTGCATCATAGCTCGCGAGGGTGATACATGGGAAAGTCTTTCAAGAGAACTGAAAGAATGCGGAATACGACTTTCTGCACGAAAACTGCGTAAATACAATGAGGCTCCGTCAAAATACTTCTTCCCATCGGCTGGTACTCCTATCTTCCTTCAGAAGAAATTGAAACATGCAGACCGGGACAAGTATCCGAAGGACTACTGGCATCGTATCCAACCGGGTGAGTCGATGTATTCTATTGCACAGATGTATGGAGTTCGCATAAAGTATCTATACAAAATGAATTACCGAAAGGCTGATTATGTGCCAGAGCCGGGCGATATACTCCGTGTCCGTTGACCTTGATAAGTACAAAAAAAGTCCCACATTCTCTCGATGGAAAATGTGGGACTTTTTAATCGTTTTGTAGGAATTTCTTACTTGTTTGTCATGCCGCGTGTTTCAATCTCTTCGGTCATGTTAATCTCGTTTCCTTTCGAATCTATAAATTTATACTCAAGGAAAGCAAGTGCCTGCGAAGGGATGATGCGAAGTCCGAATCCGTATTTCATCTGCCATCTGCGATAGAGGGAAATAAATCCCTGGTTGATGTAGGCAGCTACGTATGGGTGGACAAATAGTTTGAATTTCTTTACTCCAAGATTGTTCACCAGATAGTCAATCTTACTTTCCAAAGTGTCGGTAAAAAGGATTGACGGTTGGATAGTTCCCTTTCCAAAACATGTAGGGCAGGTCTCCTCGACAGGAACGTCCATTGCCGGACGTACGCGTTGACGTGTTATCTGCATCAGTCCAAACTTGCTAAGAGGAAGGATTGTGTGCTTTGCACGGTCGTTTTTCATCAGTTCCGTCATCTGCTCATAGAGTTTCTGTCGGTGTTCAGCTGTATCCATATCGATGAAATCGACTACGATAATGCCGCCCATATCCCTCAGACGCAATTGTCTGGCTAGTTCTGCTGCTGCTCCCATGTTTACTTCAAAGGCGTTGTCTTCCTGGTTTTCGATACCTCGTGAGCGGTTGCCGGAATTGACGTCGACCACGTGCAGTGCCTCTGTATGTTCAATGATGAGATATGCACCGTGTTTGTAACTGATGGTTCGTCCAAGTCCCGACTTAATCTGCTTCGTTACGTTGAAGTTATCAAAAATAGGGATGTTGCCTTTGTAGAGTTTCACTATTCCAGCCCTCTCTGGAGCTATAAGCGACACATAGTTCTGTACTTCCTTAAATACTTCTTCATCGTTGATGTGAATGCTTTCGTAGGAAGGATTGAAGACATCACGCAACATTGAAACCGTGCGGCTTGTCTCCTCATGAATCAGAGCTGGCAGCGTGTTTGCCTTTTGAAGTTTTGCAATGCTGTCGTTCCAGTAGTTGATAAGGATTGACAGCTCGTTGTTTAGTTCGGCTGCTCGTTTTCCTTCCGCTACAGTACGTACGATGACTCCAAAATTGCGTGGCTTGATGCTCTGAATTAATTGTTTCAGTCGTACTCGTTCTTCTTTCGATTTAATTTTTGTACTTACCGAAACTTTGTCGGTAAATGGAATGAGAACGAGGAATCGTCCGGCAAATGAGATTTCTCCTGTCAGACGTGGTCCTTTAGTGTTGATGGGCTCTTTCGTGATTTGTACAATCACTTCTTGTCCCAGTTCGAGTACGTCCTGTATGTTTCCCACCTTAGGCAAGTCTGGCATTGATTGAGCCTTTGCCATTGGCGCAAGTTTTTTGCGGTCGCTTACTACTTGCTTCACGTATTTCTTCAGTGAGGGAAATTGTGAACTCAGATCTTGGTAGTGCAGAAATGCTTCGCGTTCATGACCAACATCAATAAAACATGCATTCAGTGCTGGCATCACCTTTTTGACTTTGCCAGCATAGATGTTGCCTACGGAGTAGTGCGAATCTTGACTTTCCTTTTGAAACTCCACGAGTTTCTCATCTTCAAGAAGGGCAATAGTTACCTCCTGCGGCTGTGCATCAATGATGAGTTCGCTAGTCATTTTTGCAAAAATAAAAATTTTAAAGAACGATTTCTAAAAATAAATTACCATGTACAAAGTACCTGACACAAATAACCTTTAAAGAAGCATTTCTTGTGGGTCGTGTTTGTACATTGTACATGGTATTACGTACGCGAGCTTACTTGCTCTTGTGACGATTCTTTCTCAGTCTCTTCTTACGCTTGTGAGTAGAGATCTTGTGTCTTTTCTTTTTCTTACCGTTTGGCATATTCGTTATTGATTAAATGTTAATAATATATGATTTCGTCGTTTTCTGGCTATAAAATCGCGTGCAAAGGTAAAGATAATAATTGAAAAAACGTACCTTTGTGCATAATTTTTTACAAAACGATGAAATTTAGACTATATATTTTTGTCTGTTTGATTTCTTTATGCGCTATATCTGATGCAGAAGTGCCAGATAGTCTGCGCGTGTCGCCATATTTATTTAAGGTAATAGGACCGAGGGTGTATAGAAGCGATGCCACAAAACGTGCTTTTCAGTTAGATTGGACTCCAAAGAATGCAGGGGTTTCTGCTGATAACGAAACGACTGGTATGAAGCAGCGCGAGAGGCTCGATTCGTTGATGGATAGGGCTCTTTTTAAGACATACATGGAGCATCCTACAGATTTTATTTACCATGACAGGATGGTGGAAAGGCAGAAGTTGATTGCTAACGATGCTGCTGCGGACAAAACTGCTACAAAAGCCAGTGATGCTGCTGTGGCAAGTCTTTTACTTTTGCATAAGGAAAAGAAAAATGTCGCTGATTTGGTTGGACCTCTTGATATTGGTCTTGAGATAGAACGTCCAAACTTCTGGACTACAAAATGCGAGTTCTCATTGCAATTCACCCAAAATTATTTTTCTGAGATGTGGTATAAGGGAGCAAATAACAATATGACGTTTTTGAGTTCTCTTTTGGCTGAAGCAAACTATAATGACCAAAAGCGCATTCAATGGGATAACAGACTTGAGATGCGTCTTGGGTTTATCAATTCTAAGAGTGATACTGTACATAAATATATCCCGAGTGATAACAAATTGTACATAATGAGTAAGTTTGGTTTGAAGGCTTACCGCGATTTCTATTATACAATCTCTACTGAAGCCCAGACTCAGTTGATGAACGGTTATAAAGTAAATGATAAGGTGCGTTATTCTGCCTTCTTTGCTCCTTTGGACTTCTACCTGTCATTAGGTATGGACTATAAGCCTAAGCTGAAGAATAACAATGTCTTGTCAGTTGCTGTACTTCCATTGTCATACAAATTACGATATGTGGGTGGGGGAGACGATGTGATAATCAAGGAGTATAAACTACGAGATGGTTTGCGCCATCAACACGACTTTGGTTCTAAGATAGAAGCAAATTGTAATATCAATATTGTGAAGAATCTTGTGTGGAGAAGCCGTCTCTACTATTATACAACATATAAATATGTGGAGGCAGAGTGGGAAAATGCCCTTACATATTCTTTCAGCCGTTATTTACAGACGGAACTCTTTACTTTGTGGCGTTTTGACGATAACCGTGATAAGAAATATTGGGACGAAAAACTTGGTTTCTTCCAGTTCCGTGAATATTTAACATTGGGATTAGCATATAAATTCTGATTTTTATTTTGTCAAGAAAATTAGTCTTAAATGCTAACACTTTGTAAATAATTTTGCTGTTTTGTGTTGCAAAATAATTTTTAATGCCTAACTTTGCGCAAAATTTGTAAAAAGTAAGCAAAAAGGAATATGAGTAAATTGGTAAAAGTTGAGGGCTACAAACAACTACTTACCCCAACTCAGACTGAGCAAGGAATAAAGCTGATAAAGGAATTCTTTCAGGTAAACCTAAGTACGGCACTTAGATTGCGCAGAGTTACTGCTCCCTTATTCGTATTGCGCGGTTTAGGTATTAATGATGACTTAAACGGTGTGGAGCGTCCTGTTACATTCCCAATTAAAGATATGGGTGAACAGACTGCCGAGGTAGTTCACTCGTTGGCAAAATGGAAGAGACTGATGCTCGGTGAATATGGCATTGAACCAGGATATGGACTCTATACAGATATGAATGCCATACGAGGTGATGAAGAACTGGATAATATCCATTCACTCTATGTGGATCAGTGGGACTGGGAACGTACTATTACAGCAAAGGATCGCAACCTTGACTTCCTTAAAAAGATTGTTCGCGATATATATTCTGCTATTCTGCGAACAGAATACTTGGTACACGAGACCTATCCGAATATAAAATCATTCCTGCCAGAAGAGATTCATTTTATTCATAGTGAGGAATTGCGACAGATGTATCCAGATAAGACTCCAAAAGAGCGTGAAGATGCTATCTGTAAGAAGTATGGAGCCGTGTTTATCATGGGTATTGGCGGAAAACTTGGCGATGGTGAGGTTCACGACGGCAGAGCTCCGGACTATGACGATTGGAGTACACCAAACTCTGATGGATTCAAAGGACTCAACGGTGATATTCTTATTTGGTATCCTATTTTGAATCGTGCACTTGAACTGTCGTCTATGGGTATCAGAGTCGATAAAGAAGCCCTGATGCGTCAACTTGAACTTACAGGTAAAGAAGACCGTAAGAACCTATACTTCCACAAAAAATTGCTTAACGACGAAATGCCACTCAGTATTGGTGGCGGAATAGGTCAGAGCCGTTTGTGTATGGTATTGCTTCAAAAGGCTCATGTAGGTGAGATTCAAGCTAGTATTTGGCCAGAAGATATGAGGAAGGAATGTGCTGCTGCAGGTATGCCACTCATTTAATTTATTTTGTATGTACTACGTATCAAAACGCATGGAAATTTCAGCATGCCACCAGCTGAAACTGAGTTACGAAAGCAAATGCTGCAATATGCATGGGCACAATTGGATTGTAACCATTTATTGCAAAGCAAAAGAACTCAATTCAGATGGAATGGTATGTGACTTTACTCATATAAAACAGTCAATTCATGGGTATTTAGACCATGGAAATCTGAACGAACTGCTTCCGTTCAATCCGACAGCTGAGAACATAGCAAAGTGGATTACGGAACAGATACCACAGTGTTACAAGGCAAGTGTTCAGGAATCAGAAGACAACATAGCCGTTTATGTAAATGATGAAAAGGCTGATGGTTGTGAAGCGCTTTAGACATGTATAAGATAAACGAGATATTCTATTCTATACAAGGAGAAGGCCACAACGCAGGTTGCGCTGCGGTCTTCGTTCGTTTTTCAGGGTGCAATCTTCATTGCCCCTTCTGCGATACGCACCATCAGGAGGGAACCATGATGTCGGCAGAGGATATTTGCAACGAGATAGAAAAATATCCTGCTTCAATGGTTGTGCTTACAGGTGGCGAACCCTCACTCTTTGTTGATTCTCCTCTCTGCGATGCTATCCATGCCATAGGACGGACAATAGCTATGGAGACAAATGGCTCAAGACCAGTCTCTCTTCCTATAGATCATATTACATGCAGTCCTAAGTTTGAGTATAATGATGCAGAGACAGCAAAACTCAGACTTTCCCATATCGACGAACTAAAAGTTGTATTTACCGGCAAGAATGACATGTCGCTTTATGACGATATCGAAGCCGACAATTATTATCTCCAACCTTGTGATACAGGTAATCTTGAGGAGACAAAAAAAATAGCCAAGCAAACACTTGACTATATTCTTCAGCATCCTAAATGGAAGTTGTCAGTGCAACTCCATAAGATTCTTAATGTGCGATGATTTCTACTGAAAAAGTAGGAAACGCAAGATGAGTGTGAGTATCATTGCATAGAATCCTGCCAGCAAGTCGTCTGCCATACATCCCCAACCTCCATGCACATTCTTATCAACCCATCGGCATCCTAATGGTTTCTTGATGTCGATGATGCGGAAAAAAAGAAATCCCAGTGTGGCAAGAAGTATCACTTGCCAGGTAGGTCCGTCAAAATAACATACTGCTAAACATGCCATCCAAGTGCCTAAGGGTTCATCGATTACTACAGCACGAGGGTCTTCACCCCAGTAGCGCTCCATTACGTTTGTAGTCCAAATGCCTACGAGTGTAGTGCATACAAGTAGTAGGATTGTTGCGATGAGCAGGGCAAAATGAGAGGGGAGTATAGCCCACAAACCGAGCCAGATGAGCAGTCCAAGAAAACCGGCATAGGTTCCTGGAGCACCCGGTATCAGTCCTGTGCCCAGACAAGTTGAAATCATTACGTGAAGCCAAGGAGCCTCGCCGAGGGTTTTTGTGTTGTTGTTACTCATGTCGTATTGCTTCTATTGGGTCCATGCGTGCAGCTTTCTGTGCCGGTATGTATCCGAAGAGAACGCCTATAAACACACAAACCATGAATGATACGTAAATTGACCATGCAGGTATGCTTGAAGGCATACCGAATGCAGGGATAAGAATTTCGCTGACACTTAATCCAAAGAGAATACCCAGTAATCCGCCGGTTACTGATATAAGTACTGATTCAATAAGGAATTGCAGTGAAATAACGGCTCCAGTAGCTCCTACAGCCATACGGAGTCCTATTTCCTTAGTGCGCTCCGTGACACTTACCAGCATTATATTCATAATACCTATACCGGCTACGAGAAGTGAGAATGCAGCTGCAACTACGAGAATCAGCGTAACAGTATCCATCGTGCTTGACATCGTTTCCATCATCTCTGCCTGTGAACGAATGGTGAAGTCATCTACGGCATCACCTTTCAACTTGTGGTTTTCGCGAAGTATCTGTGTCAGTTCTTCGATAGCTGCATCCGACAGATTTTCCGTAATTGCCGAACAAACGATACTTGAGAAATAAGTCTGTGCAGCAATACGTTTCATTACAGTAGTGTAGGGAGCAATGATTACATTGTCCTGATCCATTCCCCAGCTGTTATACCCTTTTGCCTTGAGCACACCTATAATGCGCATCGGGATAGACTTGAATCTGATGGTCTTGCCTATAGGGTCAGCTCCTTCTCCGAACAGTTCTGTTACGATAGTCTTACCTACAACAACCACTTTTGCTGCTTTTTTTACATCTTCTTCAGTAAAGCAGTCGCCTTGTTCTATTGCCCATTGTTTAATGTCAAGATATTCTGGACTTTCACCATAGATGGTAGAATTTGTATTGTTATTTCCGTAAATAACCTGTCCTGCGGAAGTAACTTCTGGCGATACGTTGGTTACGTATTTCTTCTCCATCATAATGCGTTCGTAATCTGCCATCTTCAGTGTTTGCATGGCCGAAGGGTCTTGACGTACACCTCCTCGCATATCAGCACCTGGACGAATGGTGAGCAGGTTGGTTCCCATCGTTGACAATTCCTTTCGTATGCTTTCTTTCGACCCTTGTCCGATAGACATCATGATGATGACAGCAGCCACACCAATGATGATACCAAGCATACTGAGAAACGAACGCATCTTATTGCTGGCAATAGCCGTTATGCTTACTTTAAACAGATTTAATATATTCATTTGTTAACTGTCAATTTTCAACTTTCAACTCTCAACTTTCAACTCCCCTAATCGTCCTGTGGCTTTGGTAATGCTGCCAATGCTTCAGCGGCAGATTTTATATTTGTATTGATGGTATCTTCACGTATTTTTCCGTCGCGCAGATTTATGTTTCTGCTTGCATACTCTGCTATCTCCGGGTTGTGAGTTACGAAGATGATGGTATGTCCTTGTTTATAGAGTTCTTGGAAGAGCACAAGCATTTCGAACGATGTTCGTGTGTCGAGGTTACCTGTAGCTTCGTCGGCAAGCAGTACAGCAGGATTATTCACAAGTGCGCGGGCTATGGCTACTCGTTGCATCTGACCACCTGACATCTGGTTCGACTTATGTTCCAGTCTGTCGCCCAGTCCTACAGCCTGCAAAGCTTTCACAGCGGCAGCCCGTCGTTGTTTTGCGTTATATTTATTGTTGTACATCAGCGGCAGTTCTACGTTTTCTACTGCAGTTGTCTTAGCCAGCAGATTGTAGTTCTGAAACACAAATCCAATCTTTCGGTTTCGCAGGTGTGCCCGTTGATTCTTAGACATACTCCTCACGGGTATGCCGTCGAGGAAATATTCGCCTTCTGTAGGTGTGTCGAGACATCCGAGTTGGTTCAGCAAGGTTGACTTTCCAGAACCCGACGTACCTTGTATGGTTACGAATTCTCCTTCGTATATTTTGAAACTGACTCCGCGCAGAGCCTTTACGGTTTCACTTCCTACTTGGAAGTAGCGCTTCACATTCTGCAGTTCTATGACGACTTTCCGTTTGTCTTCTGCCATATGTCAGTGTTTACTTTTTCTTGTTGTTGTCTTGTTTCTTTCGTGGGCGGGGCATGAATGGGTTGCTTGCCTTTTCTTCCTCCTCCACCTCTCCTTCGATATTGAAGTCGGTCAACACATCTGTGCCTTCAGATATTCCGCTCATGATTTCTGTCAGAGTTCCGTTTGTAACTCCGATTTCTACTGCATGAGCCTTGAATGTGTCTCCTTCCTTAGTCCATACTTTATTGTCAGACTCCACGTCTTCAATCTTCTCGTTATCAGTCATTATGGCTTCGTTTGGAGCGAAGCGCAATGCCTTTGTCGGAACACTCAGCACGTCTTGCTTTTCCATCGTGTAGATGGTTACATTAGCGGTGAGTCCGGGTTTCAGTTTCAAGTCGTCGTTTCTTGCTGAAATAACCACAGCATAAGTCACCACATTACTTGTTGTAGTTGCCTGCTGGCGTACTTGTGTCACTTCTCCTTCAAAGGTGTCGTCGGGAAAAGCATCGACAGTAAACGAAACTCTCTGTCCTTCTTTCACGCCACCTATGTCTGCTTCGTCAATGTCTGCAATCACTCTCATGTCGGTAAGATCTTGTGCAATGATAAAGAGGGTAGGAGTAGTCATGCTTGAAGCCACAGTCTGTCCTTCCTCCACTTTCTTAGCCAGAACCACGCCGTCGATAGGAGCTGTGATGGTAGCATAGCCCAAGTTGGTTTGTGCTTCCTGAACGGCTTGCTGCTGCACCCTTACAGTCTGGGTTGCCTTGTCGTAGGTCAGTTTGGCGTTTTCGTAGTCGTTAGTACTTACAAGCCCCTTGTCATACAGAGTTTGGTAACGCTTGAAGTTCGCAGTCTGAAAAGCCAAGTCCGACTTCGCATTCGACAAATTACTCTGGGCACTTGCCAACTTGCTCAGCAGGTTTGTCTTGTCCAGTTCGGCAATTATCTGTCCGCGTTTCACCTCGCTGTTGTAATCTACATAGATTTTATCTATGATACCACTCACCTGAGTACCTACTTCTACCTCAGTTACTGGTTCAATCGTACCTGTGGCAGTGATGCTTGTAGATATATCCTGTCTCTGTGCAGGTGCAGAATTGTAGGTTATTTTTTGTTCAGACGAACAACCTGTTATTATTGCTGCTGCTAAGAGAATTGCAGCAAAGATCGATTTTGTATTCATATGTATGTTTTATAATTCCATTTTCTCTCCTGCATAGAATTTCAGCAGAGCTTTATTATATAATGTGGTGTATTTAGATTGCAGCATCTGCTGTTCTGCTTGCAAAAGATTATTCTTTCCCGTTGTCAGTTCGATGATGTTCTTGAGTCCCAAGTTAAACTGTTCGCTGACCAGTCTGTAACTCTCCAACATACTTTCGCGGTTCTTCTTAGCATAGATATATTGCTGTTGTGAAGTGGTAGCATCGAGCCAGTACTTCTCCACATTCTTGAATATAGTTTTCTTCTGTGCTTGCAAAGCCAGTTCGCTGTCCATCTTTGTATATTTGGCTTTGCGAATGGCTGTGCGCGTAGTCAGATTGTCGAAGATAGGCATCGAAACGGTAAATCCCAAGGAATTTGAAAAATTATACTTTATCTGTTCTCCGAACGTTCTGATCTGTCCGCTGGCATTGCTCGAACCTATACCCGCAGTCATCGATAGGGTAGGCATATATCCTGTGCGGGCAGAACGGATAGATAGTTTTGCTGCTTCTATAGCTATTTTGCTTGAACGTATCTCAGGACGGTTGTTGAGGGCTTCCTGATATATAACATATTTGTCGGGAATAAGACTCAGCACATACTGTTCCTCCACTTCCGGATTGACTATCTCGAAAGGTTCCTCTCCTTCCAGTTCCAATAGCTGCTTCAGCTGGAGTTTGTAGTTGGCAAGCTGACTCTGAGCCGTCACCAGAGAATACTTATCCTTATCTACTTGTGCTTCGAGCTGAACCCAATCCACATGTGCCAGACTACCCACTTCCACCATCTCCTTGGCTCTGTTTGCCTTTGCCTCTGATGCTTCTACGATTTTTTCGTTTACGCGTACAGCCTCTGTCTCATACAGAATCTGTATATACAACTGCACAATCTGTTCCTGAATGGTGTTAGCCTGTGTCTGTTCGCCCAGAGCATTCTTCTCCTCCGTCAGCCGGTTTTGCTTTATTGCCATTCGGTTTTTGTTCCAGTTCCACACAGTCCAGTTTGCGTTGATGCCGTACGAACCGTTATAAGTTACTTTGTTGGTGTTCGTCGTCATCGAACCGTTTGTAATGTTTGTAGTCGAACTGCTGAACGGACGGTAGTTCATGTTCTGGTTTGTGCTGAACGACACAGAAGGAAACAGGGCACTGCGGCTTTGCAGCATGTCTTCATGACTTTGCATAGTCTTTATCTTTGCCTGTTTCAGACTGATATTGTTCTCCAGTGCGTAGTCTATACATTCCTGCAAAGTCCACACCTTGGCATTCATAGTCATAGTCTGCAACAGTGCCAGAGCACAAGGAATAAGTGTCTTCTTTATCATTATATTAAAAAAATCTGTATATTATCATCCTTCTTCCCTCTATTGGAGAGTCAGGGGAAGATTCCCCCATAAAAAGAAAAGCAGTCGGACTATAAGCCGGGTTCTGTAACTGGTCAGGACGGAGTCCGATCAGTTGTTCGTCATTTATCTACGACACGCGTCACCGCATGCCTCAAGCGTTCTACCCTCTACCTTGGGCGGGCTACCCTCAAACGGCAGTTTACATGAACTTGCAGCTCCTAAGATGCACAGCCAATGTGTCACCACACCGCTGGTAGGCTCTTACCCTACCTTCTCACCCTTACCCCACCGAGGCGGGGCGGTTATTTTCTTCTGCATTACTCAACCCTCGCGGACTGCTTCTATATTAGGAAGTAGGATGCCCTGTGCTGCCCGGACTTTCCTCTTTCGGCCTAAATGACCGCCAGCGACGAACCGTCCGACTGCTTTCAGAGCACAAAGGTACGCTAATATTATAAAAATGAAAAACGTATTTTACATTTTACTTTTTTATTTAAAATTATTTATGCTTATCTTTGCATCCGATTTTAAGCAAATATAGAAGATGTATCGCTTATCACCGCTCATTCTTTTCCTCTTGCTTTATCTTGGTACAAGCATCTGGTTAAGTGATTTTTATAGCGTACCCATTGTCGTTGCATTTCTCTTCTCTGCCATCTATTCCCTGATAGCACCTGGAGGCACATACAAAGAACGCCTTACAGCCTTCACCAGTGGGGTAGGTGAATCTACCGTCGGACTGATGCTCCTCGTCTTCATCCTTTCCGGAGCCTTTGCAGCTACGGCGAAGTCAATGGGAGCCGTCGATAGCACAGTGAATATGACCCTCCAGCTGATGCCTCGTTCGCTGCTCCTGCCGGGCATATTCATTGCCTCCTGTTTCATCTCGTTTAGCATCGGCACATCGTGTGGAACCATCGCAGCCCTCACTCCTGTGGCTGTAGGTCTTGCCAATGCAACCGGAGTCAGCATACCTCTTATGGTCGGACTTGTTGTTGGTGGTACATACTTTGGCGACAACCTCTCCTTCATCAGCGACACCACTATCATTGCCACACAGACTCAAGGCTGTCGTATGCGCGATAAATTCCTTACAAACATACGAATTGTTCTGCCTTGCGCACTCCTTCTGATGGTTGTCTACTACTTTATTGGCAAAAACATAGAACCAGCGGAAAACCTGACAGACTTCGACTTCGTCAGGATATTTCCGTATCTATGTGTCATAGTCCTTGCCCTCATGGGAGTAGATGTGATTATAGTGCTTGTCATCGGACTCTTCTCTACCTTCTTTATCGGCACCCTGCAAGGCAGTTACACCCCGTTGGAATGGCTTCATAAGGCAAACGACGGCATCATGGGAATGGCAGAACTCATCCTCTGCACCCTTCTTGCCAGTGGAATGCTCGCCGTCATTCGTCATCAGGGCGGAATCAAATACATCATCACAAAGATAACCCGTCATGTCAGTGGATCTCGTGGAGCAGAAATGGCAATCGCCATGCTTGTATTCCTTGTGAACATATGCACAGCCAACAACACGGTAGCCATCATCACTGTGGGCAGCATCTCCCATGAGATAGCAGAACGCTTCGGCATCGACCCTCGTCGTTCAGCCTCCATCCTCGACACCATGTCCTGCTTTGCTCAGGGAATCCTCCCTTACGGAGCACAAATCCTCATAGCAGCAGGTCTCGCTTCCATAAATCCAGTGGCAATCATCCCATATCTTTACTATCCGGTACTCATCGGCATAGCTGTGATATTAAGCATATTATTTTCCCATAAAATAAAGACTTTATGAAAACACTAAACTTTCTCAGTAACCGTCACAGGTTGGTGGGTCTTATTTGCGCTGTAATGTGTGGAACTGCATCCGTACATTCTGCAAATACTAAGACAATTTACACATTTGATGTATTCCGTACTATCGCACAGACCGAGGCGTCAGTTTGCAAAACGAATGCCACCGTTCTGGCAAATGTTCTCAACTGTACAGATCAAGGCTCGCTTAAAACGGCTCTTGACAAAGATGTAGTAAAATTCTATTCTGTGAATGCAGCAGGAGTCTATTCTGGTAAACAGGTACTTACACTCTATTTCAGAACAAATGGAATGGCGGTGGCTGCAGCGAATAATGCCAAGGCCTTTACCACAATATTCGATGGTAAATCTGCTATCAGTCTTAACTCCTACAATGATATCCTCACAGACGGAACTGGCTATCAGGTGAAGCAGGCTTTTATCAATGTGAATACGAAAGATACTGTAGAACTCCGTTTTAATATTACCATCGGAAATGAAAAGAAAGTGTTGAGCGACATGCCGCAATTCTTTCATCGTAAAGACAAGATGGATTCGTGGTTGGCAACTCCATACGCGCAGTTGAACGAAGAAGAGGGAGAGGTGAATAACTGCATTCAGGCAGCTCCGGGCGACAAAATAACGTTGGGACTGCGTGTCCGCAACGAAGGCGATAAAGTGGTGTTTAACGTAAAGAATGCTGCAGGTAAGACTCTGAAACTCTTTAATAGCAACGATTTCGTACTTGAAACAGCAACAGTTGCTGATGCCGGAATATATACTTTTACTGCCCGTTACACTCCAGAGGGCGGATCGTTGAAAACAGGAACCTACTCCTTCTATGTAGATGTGCAGGAACATCAGGGCGAATACTACGACTGGGATGCAAACGGTCCTAAGTGGAGCTACGATTTCCGCGATGAATATCCGGGAGGTTTTGCTGTGCCTACCAAGACTCATACATTCAAGAAGAAGAACGGCTCTGCTGCCAATCAAGTACATGGAGAGTGGTGGAGTGTTTATTGGGGCGACAACTTGAATTCTGAATGTGGCTCTGCTACTGTTGCCCAAAAGGCGATGGAGAATGCAGTAGCCAAATTCGATACAGACTTTGCCTATATACGTAACGAGATGGGATGGCCACCAGATATCAATGCCCGCAAGGGTTGGAAGTCGTTTGTATATGTATTCGGCTCAGGCCTTGCCAACGACAATACAAGCAATACAGAGAAAGGCGGTTATCAGAGTCAGACAAGTGCCGATGGTTCTACTTGGCCTTGTGTATGGGCAAGTTACTATCCAATGAGCCGATTCCGTGATGATGCAGACAGTAAGTGGAACGATGGTGACTACCAGCGTGAGGCAATGATTCATGAAGGAATCCATGCCCTCTTTGCTGACTATCCCGGATGTAAGAAATCCGCTTGGTTCCAAGAGGCAGGAAACGTATGGCTTCAGGGTGCTATGGGGGCAAAGCGTGGACAGGGAGCACAGGTGTCCGGATGGCTTGGTGTGGGTAATCTGATTTGTCCTTTCATGCCTATCGAATGTTATTCCGGATGGTTGCAGGACGGTTCGTTCGGAGGTCCTGCTGCAGAAGGTGTCAATATGTATGGAGAAAGCGGGCAGATATGCACATGGCGTAATCTGATTGGTGGTGTGCAGTATGGTGAGACCTTCCCTATATTTCTTGGACTGAATGTAGGCATCGGTAGTGTGCCTTGGATTTGGCGCTATTGCACCGACTATGTGCTCAAAGGCATAGCACTCGGTAATGCTGCTGAAGGAGTAGAAGGAATCGGCGACGAAGGAATGCGTATGCTGATTATGCATTATCGTGCAAAACTGGCTACTATGGACTTCAAGGAGAGTTCGAAGGGTATGCGCAGTCTGCTCGATGGTTCATTTGGTGCGGTAGTAAAGGCTGAGTGGGAACCCTGTTGGATAGATGTAGAACCTTTCACGCTTACTCCATATCAGACACTCGAACTCAACGATGCCGATGGTTGGATGGCTCCTGACACAACTACCAATCCGGGGTGGAGTGGTGGAAATATAATTCCGATTCATGTTGAAAAGAACGGATGCGAAGTGTTCTTCCGTCCTGAAGATGACAATATGCTCTGTCAGATGTGCTACCGCACTCGCGACGGTCGTACCTTCTACAGTCAGCCAGTTCATTGCGGTAAGATGAAACTCACTTGGGACAGTTCGAATCAGCCTGCCAACGGAGTGGTATTCGTTGTACCTTGCAATACAGACTACATCTATACTGGCGACGAACAGCGTAAAAAGCACTGGGACTACCGTATCAAACTTGGTGAAGGTGCTATTGCTCCTGCCTCAACCATGATTAAATGGTATATGTATGAGCAGACTCTGGTTGATGAAGAATTCGTAACTGGAGTGGAAGCTCCGCAAATTGCCGATGCAGGCATATCCTCAGAAGATGCTCATATTCGCATTCTTTCTGGTGCTCTGCATAGTGGTCAGCAGATACGTTTCGACCTTGCAGGAGTGAATCCTGCCGACATCACAGCCCATCTGGTAGGCGTGAGTGGGGTAGTGATAGAACAGCAGCCAATGGGTGTTGACGCTACAATTCAGTTACCTTCAAATGTGCGTCGTGGAATGTATATCCTCGCCCTCCGCTACAACGGCAAGGTTTCTACCTTTAAGGTATATGTAGAATAGACATGTAACACATTTTTTTGGTAAGAGAGGTGGACTTTTCGGTTCACCTCTTATCGTTTTTGGGAATTATTGATTACTTTTTAGAGATTTTGCGAGCCGTAATCTCACTCATAACGAGCCGTAATCTCACTCATAACGAGCCGTAATCTCATTCATAGCGAGCCGTAATCTCAGTCTTGTATATTTGTAATTTTGCTCAATGTGCTGATTTATAGTTGGCTACGTATTGTTTACTGTTCTCGAATATTGCAATATTGCATTGCATTTGTTTTTTCAATTTTAGCGAAAGGGAAGAAGTAGGTAGTATAATTAGATAAGTAATTATATATTAATATATTATATAATATTATTAATACATTTTAACTATTTCTACCTCCTTCAAGTTTCACAAAAATGAAATGCAATGCAATTTTGCAATATAGCGCTCTATTTAGATTGATGTTTAATACAATAAAAAAAGGTGAGTCCGATATGGGCTCACCTCTTTTTTATGAGGGTGTAAGGTTTACTTATTGAAGTAGTACTTCTTACCGTCTGTGCCGATAGCATAACCCTTAGCAGGTGCTGGGATTTCGCGACCGCTGAAGTCGAAGAATTTAATGCCGGCATTCTTAACAACTGGAGTGCCCTTGATGCCTGTCATAGTCTCTTCTGTAGCACCTACGATGTTGAATACGTAGATTCCCTGTTCTGACTTCAGAGCAACCTTTGTAGCATAAACTACTCCTTCTTCTGGATCGTTTCCGAACAAGCTCATAGTGAACTTGAGGTCTGTTGGACCTGCAGGACCGTCAGAAATGTTAAGACCTACAGCAAATACTGCCTTCTCGGCATCTTCTACGTAGTAGCCCTTAGCATCCATTGTTCCAGTTTCCATGTCAAAGTTGCTTGTGCCACCAAATTCAACGAACTTGTCAGCTTTCTTCTGAACCTTCCATATTGCACCTTCAAAGTCTTGTGGGTCCATGTTGAGAGTTGTGAATGCTGTTGCCCAGTCAACTACAGGGCTATAGTACTGTCCGGTTTCATCATTATAAGTATCTGCAGAGAGTACGATGTTTATGTCTTGAGAACCGAGGATTTCGTCATCTACGATTTCTCCGCGCTGGTCAACATACAGTACGTTGAGAGTAATCTTTGCATATTTACCATCCTGTACGTTTACAAGGTAGAAGTTGCTCTCAAATGATGCTCCTGCTTCATTTGAAGTTTGAGGGTGAACATAGTATGTGATTACACCATCTGCATAAGACATACCATAAGCACAAGTGGCTGCCCAAGTAGCTACAGAAATACCATCTTCAGCCATCCAGAATCCAGGCTTAGGATCGCAGCTGTATGCATCTGAGTATTCCATTGTGCCTTCTGTCCATTTTTCACCAAAGAGTTTCAGATCGTCTGTGCCGAGTGCTTCAACGATGGCAGCAAGGTCGATAGTAGTCTTGCTTGATGCATCCTGTCCGTAACCTTCAGACTTTATCAGCTGAACAGTAAAGTCGTCTTCGTATTCCTTAGTCCAATCAGATGGGTCAATGTCTGGTTTTTGTGGCTGAGATACTGTGTATGCTACATATACTGAATAGTAGTTCTGTAGGTACTGGAATACGAGCTGGGCATTGCAAGTAACAGGCTCTGTGATTTCTGTGAAGTGTCCTGACATCTGTCCGATAGTGTATTTACCTTCTGCAAGGCTTGACAGACCGATGAAGAATGCTGCATTAGAGCCCCAAGCAGTAATGACACCTTCTTCGTTGTAGTAATAACCGCCAGAAGATTCGTTATGGTCGTTGCTGATTCCGCCATTGCTCATTGTATATACATCGTCGATGTCGTCAATTGTACAACCCAATGCTTCGCAAATGGTAGCCATATCTACTGTGAATGACTTAGTTGCGTAGCTGTTGTCAACATCTGCTTTAACTGCTACATTAGTAGAACCAATTTCAACCATTTGGGTTGGGTCGATTACCGGTGCTTCTTCCATTGCTACCTGAACCTTGATACGTGCAGCCTTATCGCCGTTTACGAGGTAGAGGTATGTGTAGTCATTGTCCTCGGTAGAAGTGAATGTGCCAGGATACTGACCAGAAGTGATGCTGTATTCACCTTCTGCTAATGCAATCTCCTGTGTGTAGAATGTACAACCTGCAGCCCATTCTTTAGGAGCATTGATTGCAAGTGGAATTTCCGAGCCAGACTGTTCGTCATAGTTTGCATAACGACCGAACCAAGCACCACCAGCAGCATCCTCTGGGTGAGAGAGTGAGTCGATGAGTTCGTAGCTGGTTTCCTCAGTCTGAGCATCGACTATAGTCTTCACAGTCTGAACATATGTCTGAGCAGATGCATTTGCGTCGAATTCTTCAGCTGTTGTGCCAAGTGCATCATATACACCTTCGAGTGTAGCTGAATATTTCTTTCCTTCGTAAGACTTGCCAATAGTGAAGTTCAGTGGCAGGGTATAGTCCTTCACGATAGTAAGTTTTGAAAGATATACCTCTGTTGGCTGAGGAGCCGCATTTACATGGAGACTTACATTGAATGTGAGAGTCTTGTCGCCATTAACGAGGTAAAGTACACAAGAGAGGTCGCTGTCTGTGTAAACCTTCTTGAAGAAGTTTGGCATCTGACCAAGACGTACACCAACCTTGTCTTTGTCCTCTGGATTATCTTCTCCATCGTTGTAATACACTTCTGCGTACCAACAAGTGCCTTCATCTCCATAAGTCTGAACTACACCTTGATTATTCATCCAGAATACGTTAGGAGCATTAACTGGGTCAGAATATGCATTAGATTTCTCATTCTCTCCAGTTTTAATATAAACTGCAGAATTTGTTTCAATAAGAGCTTGAACTGCAGCTGCATCAGTTAATCCCAAAGCAGTGGCAAGTTCGTTGGCGTCGAATAATTGCTCGCCACTAAAATAATCGTTTTCCGGGTCGCTTGTGATGTTTACATCATAACCCCAAGCAACTGTGCTTACGCAGGTAAGTACCAGAGTAAGCAAAAATGAGTAGATTTTTCTCATACGCTTTTAGTTTTTTGTTAGGTTAGTAATTATGTTATTAAAATGTGTCTTTTGCATGTAATATTCAACTTTGCAAAGATGACAAAATAAGCAGAACAAACAATGTCCTGCTTATCGAAATTTTATAAACTTGTTTATAATGTGGCAAAAACCTTTGCTTTTTGCAATATAGAGATTACATTAGGCTGTCGAATTCGAAGTTTTTCTTCACTCTGTATGCTAAGCCTGTCATGCAACCGAGCAGTTCGCCGTTTTGGTTCCGAATCTGCATGTCGCAGTAGGGTAGGCGATGGTGGTCGAAGGTTTCGTGGCATTCAGCTGTGATGTGGTCGCCCAGTTGGGCTGACTTCAGGAAGGTGACTGTGTTGGAGATGCCAAGTGTCAGTGTGCCGTGACAGTTTGCCACTGCTGCAAAGGCAAGGTCGGCAAGGGTGTACATGACTCCTCCCTGACATACTCCCGCTCCGTTCAGATGGCGCTCTTCGACGGTCAGTTCTGCTTTTGCATAACCTTCGCGAACCTCAGTAAGCTGTGCTCCGATGTTTTGTGCAAAGCGGTCGGTGGTGTTCAGCTTTTCAAGCAAGGTCATAGCTCTTCAACTTTTTCAGTTTTATGATTTCCTGGGTCTTCTCAGTGTCGTCGGTTCGCATGATGAGAATACCTTTGTTTCCGACAAGGAAAGAGTACATATAACTGATGTTGATGCCTGCTTCAGCAAAGTATTGAATGGCAGAGGCAGCCTGTCCTGGAGTGTCGTCGAGCTCTATGGCGAATACATCGTTGGTGATGGCACTGATGCCGTTCTCCTTCAGCAATTTGTCTGCGAGTACTGGTTTGTCGCAGATGATACGATAGATGCCATATTTCACTGTGTCGCTAATAGATGAAGCGATAATCTGTATGTTTGCCTCTTTCAGAACGTTCAGCACTTTCAGTATGGTGCCTGATTTGTTCTCGATGAATATTGATATTTGTTTGATAGTCATATTTTGTAACGGTTATAGGTTAACGGTTAAAGGTTAAAGAGTTTTCGTTTTCGTTATCGTTTTCGTACGAAGTTATTGGTAAACTTTTCTCTTATCTACTACACGAACGGCTTTGCCTTCGCTGACTGGGAGCGTGCCCTTAGGAACGAGTTTTACGTGTGGAGTAAGCAGAATTTCGTCTTTCAGCGCACGTTTTACATCTTTGTTCAGTTGCAGCAAGCGGCCATAGTCGTCTGTGAACATATCTTCGAGTTCCACTTCAACAGTCATGTTGTCGTTGTCTTCGTCGGTAGTAAGTGTGATGAGGTAGTTGTTTGCCAGTTCTGGGAATTGCATAAGTATCTTCTCTATCTGTATTGGGAAGATGTTTACTCCGCGGAGCACCATCATATCGTCGCTTCTGCCGCGCATACGGTCGAGACGGACATGGTTCCGTCCACATGGACAGGTGTGTCCCAATACTCGTGTGAGGTCGCGAGTGCGATAGCGCAGCAGTGGCATTGCTTCACGACAGAGGGTGGTGAGAACCAATTCTCCGATTTCTCCTTCTTTTACTGGTTCCAATGTCTCTGGGTCAACAATTTCTACGATGTAGTAGTCTTCCCAGAAGTGGAGACCATTCTGCTCTTTACATTCGAAACCTACACCAGGACCACACATCTCACTCATGCCAAAGGAGTTGTATGCCTTTACACCCATCATGTTCTCAATTCTCTTTCGCTGTTCTTCGCTATGTGGTTCGGCACCGATAGCTAGCACTTTCAGTTTTGTGTCGCGACGAGGATCTACTCCCTGCTCCTGCATTACTTCGTACAGACGGGTTACGTAACTTGGTACGGCATGAATGGCTGTAGTGCCGAAGTCTTTGATGAACTTAATCTGTCGCAGTGAGTTTCCTGCTGCAGCCGGTACTGTGAGCATACCTAATTTCTCTGCTCCGTACTGGAAACCTAATCCGCCTGTGAACATACCATAACCAGAGGAATTCTGGAATACATCATCGGGACGCAGACCTACCATCCAGAGGTTGCGAGCTACCTGATTTGCCCATTCGTCAAGGTCTTTCTGTGTGTGCAGGATTACTGTAGGGTTGCCTGTAGTTCCGGAACTGGAATGCAGACGGACACATTGGCGCAAAGGTACACTGGCGATTCCAAACGGATAGGTGTCGCGAAGGTCTTGCTTGGTTGTGAAAGGAATTTTGCGAAGGTCGTCCAGAGTTTTGATGTCTTCCGGCTTCAGTCCGCATTCTTCAAAACGTTTTTTGTAGAAAGGTGAATTCATACAGTGTTTAACTGTAGCTTGCAGACGCTCTAACTGAAGTTTTTTAATGTCTTCTTTCGATAGCGTCTCGAATTCGGGATGCAAGTAAGGTGATTTGTCGTCCATTGTTTTATTATTTTCGTTTATATTTTTTCGTCTTTCGTTATTCGTTATTCGTCATTCGTCTTTCCTTTGTCTCACCGCTTCGTACATTAGTATTGCTGCACTTACAGAGACATTCAGGGAGTCGAGTTGTCCCAACATGGGGATTCTGATGTGTGCATCGGCTGCCTGACGCCATTTGTCTGTAAGTCCCTTGTCTTCGGTGCCCATTACTATTGCCGTAGCTCTTTGCATGTCGGTGTCGTAGTAGGCAGAAGAGTCCTGCAGTTGAGCCGTGAGTATCTGAATGCCTTTTTGTTTCAGAAAAGCGATACATTCGTCGGTTGTACAAGCCACGAATTGTTTTGTAAAACAAGCCCCGATGCTACTGCGGATTATATTGGGGTTGTACAGGTCGGTAAGTGGGTCGCATACTATCACTGCATCGACTCCTGCTGCATCGGCACTACGCAGTATGGCTCCTATGTTTCCTGGTTTTTCCACACTTTCCAGTACTACAATCAGCGGACTGTCCTGCAGTTTTAAGTCTGCCAGACTGGTCTGCTTTTCTTTTACTACTGCAATGAGACCTTCCGTGCTCCCTCTGTAAGCAATTTTCTCATATACATTCTTGTTTACGCAGATTATTTCATCTGAACTGTGAAGAGAGTGGGGAAGTTCGCCCATTTCCTGACAATAGTACAGTTCTTTTATGCTGAATCCTGCTGCTGTACAATGCTCTATCTCGCGCATTCCCTCTACGATAAACAAGCCCTGACGGCGTCGTTCTGATGCCTTCTGCTGCAAAACTGCCAAGTTTTTTATTCTTGGGTTTTGTGTGCTTGTTATCTGTAGGGGTTCCATGGCTTTAGCACTTATACATCTTTCCGACTACTTTGTTGGCAAGCCATGTAGGCAGTAATCTGTTGCCCAAGCACTCCAGGTCAGAAAGGAAATCGCTTGTGTAGAACAGACTCGGATTCTTCTTCATGCATGCTTTTACCACTTTCTTGGCAACTGTTTCTGATGTCATGCCGTGGTTTTCTTCCTGTTCCATCTGTTCGATAGCTGCCTGCATGTTAGGATATACATCACTGCCGGCAAGGTCTGTACGGCGTGCTGCACCAAAGCCAGTGTTTACATTGCCTGGCAACACACTGCTGATGGTAATTTTGTATTCTTTCAGTTCGTTGTTCAGTGCGAAAGCAAATGAATTCAATGCTGCCTTCGTGGCAGAATACATTGCCTGGAACGGTATGCTGAATACAGCTGCCATACTGCTTACGAATACGATTCTGCCTCTTTCGCCATCGCCCATCTGCTGAGTGCGCATAAGAGGAAGGGCTGCCTGAACAAGTCGGATGGGACCATATACATTCACGTCAAACTGACGCTGCATTTCTTCTTCCTTCGTGAATTCTACAGAACCGGCTACACCCATACCGGCACAAAGTATCAATACGTCGATTCTGCCTTCTTTATCAGATATCTGTTTGATGGCTGCATCGATGGATGTGCGGTCTGTGACATCACAAGCGATATGCATAACACCCTCCTGAGGTTTGTCGGAACGACTCAGGTCGTAAACGGAATGTCCCTTGTCTGCCATCATGCGGGCAGTGGCACGACCTATGCCTGACGAAGCACCAGTTATGACAATAACTTTTTTCATTAGTGATTCTGTTTAAACAATTCAATGCGTTCTTTGAACAATGGTTCCAGTTCTTTGCTGAAGAACGAAGTACAGATGCGAACTCCCTGTTCGTTGCTACCCATAGTGTCGAGTGGAAATACGGTAATACCATAGTACATGAGTTCGCGAGTCAGTTGCAGGTCGGTCATACCTGGGTACTGAACAGTGAAGTAGAATCCGTCTGCCAGTGGTGCACCAAGGTCGTTGTCATATACGAGGTAGAACCCATTGGAGAGGAGCACATCTTTCATGAACTTAGCTCGTCTGCCATATTCACGAACATCGTTGAGGAAATTATATTTTCCGTCACAAGCAGCCTCCATAAGTGCTGCCATAGCGTGTTGTACACTGTGGGTAGTTCCACTTGAGAGGGTGTACATCAGACGGTTGCAGAAGAAATTGCCAAATTCGCCAACTCCGAAATTCTTTTCCAGAGATGGATAAACTCTGTGGTACAGTTTGTTGCTTATGCAAGCTACACCAATACGCTGTCCTGCATAAGAGAATGCTTTAGAACCAGATACAGCCAAAATGTAGTTGTCTGTGTAATGGGCAATTGTAGCCTGATATGGCTCTTCGAACGGATGACTAAGGTCGCGACGGAAGTCCATAGCGAAGTATGCAAGGTCTTCCAGTACTATGCAGTCGTATTTGTTCACCAGTTTGGCAATACCCTTGAGTTCTTCGTCTTTGAAACATACCCATGATGGGTTGTTAGGGTTTGAATAGACAATGCCACATATGTTGTTTTGAGAAAGAATCTCATCCAGTTTCTTTATCAGTGCCTCACCTCTGTAGCCGTGAATGTCGAGACCAATATGTTTCAGCCCTATTACGTCGCATTGAGCAGTTTGTACAGGGAATCCCGGGTGGATGAAAAGAACTGTGTCTTTCTCTGGCATAGCATGACGCCAAGCAGTGAATGTGGCAAAAGTGCCCTGCATAGAACCTGTAGTAGGAATGCAACCCAGTGGGTCGATATCTACTCCGATAAAGGCTTTTGCAAAACGCGATGCTGCCTGTTTGATTCGTGGAATGCCTCCGTTAGGTGGGTATGTGGTTGCACAACCTTCTGCAAGTGCTTTCTTCTCTGCCTCGATAGCTATGTCTGATGGTTTCAGACCAGGAACACCCATTTCAAGGTGGATTACCTGCTGTCCGGTCTTTTCTTCCAATTGTTTTGCTAATGATTGTAAATCTCTGATTGTGGCTTGTGAAAAGTCGCCCAATCCCATCCCTTCTATGGCATTTGTTACCGTTTCGTAATTTAAAGGAGTATTTTTCATACAAATATTTCTTTCTACATTATTTAATTTCCGCACAAAGGTACAATATAAAAATGAAAAGCGTACCTTTGCAGCATCAAAAAAACGAATTATGAACGGAATATATACTATCCTGCTGCTTATTGGTAGCAATATTTTTATGACTCTTGCATGGTATGGTCACCTGAAACTCCAACAAATGCACCTGAGTGACAGTTGGCCTCTGATTGCAGTAATTGTGTTTTCATGGGGTATCGCCTTTTTCGAATATTCTCTCCAAGTACCTGCCAATAAGATTGGTTTCATCGGTAATGGCGGTCCTTTCACACTCGTTCAGTTGAAAGTCATTCAGGAGGTAGTTTCGCTTACTGTGTTCACTGCTATTGCTTCCTTTATGTTTCAAGGAGAACAACTCCACTGGAATCATTTCGCTGCCTTCGCCTGTCTCATCGCAGCTGTATGGCTTGTGTTCTTGAAGTAATATTATAAGAAGATAACAAAATAAAAAACCTTCTGTACTGGAATGTGCAGAAGGTTTTTTTGATTTTATTTCCAATCGGTAAGAAGTGTTCTCTTGTCGAGTACATGTTTTGCCTTACCTGTAGAACGTTCGATATTGCCTGGTTCCTTAATGTGGATGTTTGGTTTGATACCCACCATGCTGACGATGCGGTCGTAGAGTGGTTTGATGAACGGCATCTGCTTAGCAGGATTTGGTGAGAAGTATTCAGCACGCAATTCTACATCGAGATCGAATGTGTCTTCGTTGTTCTTGCGATCTACAGTAATGAAATACTGTGGAGTAAACACAGGGAACTCTGTTAGCGCAGTTTCTATCTGTGATGGGAATACATTTACACCACGGATGATGAGCATGTCGTCGCTTCGACCCAGAATCTTTCCAAGGCGTACAGTCGTACGTCCACATTCACATGGTTCGTAGATGAGGTGTGTGAGGTCGCGTGTGCGATAGCGGAGAATAGGCATTGCTTCTTTGCAGAGTGATGTAAATACCAACTCACCTTCTTCGCCTGGTGCTACAGGTTCCAGTGTTTCCGGGTTGATAATTTCCGGGTAGAACATATCCTCTGCAACGTGTGTGCCGTTCTGGAACTGACATTCACCACCTACACCAGGACCACACATTTCTGTAAGTCCGTAGATGTCGATTGCTTTGATATGTAATTTCTTTTCCAACTCACGACGAATACCCCAAGTCCAAGGTTCTGCTCCGAAGAAACCAACGCGCAATTTCAGATCCTCAGCTTTCACATCGTGACTGTTTTCAATAACTTCAGCCAAGTGCAGGGCATAGGATGGAGTACAGCAGAGAGCTGTTGTGCCAAAGTCCTTCATCAGCATAATCTGTTTTTCAGAGTTGCCGGCAGAAATTGGCAACTGAACTGCTCCGCGAGCAAGAGCTCCGTCGTGAGCACCTAATCCTCCTGTGAAAAGTCCGTAGCCGTAAGCAACCTGTACAATGTCGCCAGGACCTACATCACCTACAGCCAAAACACGAGCTACACATTCTGCCCACATCTTCAGGTCGTTCTCTGTATATGTGCCCACAACAGGTTTTCCTGTGGTACCGGAAGAGGCATGAATACGTCGAATCTCACTCTGTGGAACTGCTTGCAGACCAAACGGATATTCGTCGCGCAAGTCGTGCTTTGTAGTGAATGGTAACTTGTGAATATCGTCAATGCTACGAATGTCTTCGGGTTTTACACCCATGTGATCCATCTTTTTCTTGTAGAATGGAACATTCTCATAACATCTTTTTACTGTCTTAATAAGACGTTCAGACTGTAGTTTGCGCATGGATTCTCTGTCCATGCACTCCATCTGGGGATTGTGAATCATATTAGTTACTATATAATTTATGGTATTTATTTCTTGCTTGCCTCAACACCCATATCGAATGCTTTGAGGTTTGCCTCAACGATAGCTTCACCTTTGCGGGCAAAGATAACGGAGATCGCTTTGCGAAGTTGTTCTACTGTAAGAATCTCGATAAATGGTGCAGCCATACCTAAAAGTACCATGTTGGCACCACGAGCATTTCCTGCATCCTTTGCAACACTTTCGATGTCAAGCTGAACAACGGAAGGCATGCTTGCAAGTTCTGCCATAAGTGCGGTTTCATCGGGATAATCAGGTATATTTACAAATGGTTTGTTGCTGGTTACGATAGTACCAGATTTTGCCAAATAGGGTAGGTAACGAAGCGATTCCATCGGTTCCATCGATATTACCACATCTGCTCCACCAAGTGAAATGAGGTCGGAATAGATTGGGTCGGTAGAGAGACGTAGGTTTGACTGTACATCACCACCACGCTGACTCATTCCGTGTACTTCTGCCTGCTTGAGGTTAATGCCAGCTTCTGTTGCTGCTTCACCTATGATTGTTGCGATAGAGAGGATTCCTTGTCCGCCTACACCGCAGAGTATGATGTCTTTTTTCATTTGTTTGCCTCCTTTGCTTTCTTTGCCTCACGAGCGTGGCGTGCTGCTGTTTGGATGCACTCACGACGTGGGATGATTACGCTAACTCCGTTGTATTCAATCTCTTCTTTCAAAATGCGAGTAATCTCTGGCATGTTCTTTGGCAGTGGAACTACTACGCGGACGTGTTCTGGCTCAACACCTAAACCAAGACAAATAGCCTCGAATTTGTTGGTTCCTGCAGAATCCTGACCTCCAGTCATACCTGTTGTGAGGTTGTCAGAGATAACTACTGTGATATTTGACTTGTCGTTTACTGCATCGAGCAAACCAGTCATGCCGCTATGTGTGAATGTAGAGTCTCCGATGATAGCTACAGCAGGGAAGAGTCCTGCATCAGCTGCACCCTTTGCCATTGTGATGCTGGCACCCATATCTACACAAGAAGAAAGACTCTTGAATGGAGGCAAGGCACCGAGTGTGTAACAACCTATATCTCCAAATACACGATAGTCTGGGTATTCAGCTAATACTGCGTTGAGAGCTGCATATACATCGCGGTGACCGCAACCCTGACAAAGTTGTGGTGGACGACCTGCGAGATTCTTTGCTGGAGCATATACAGCTCCACTCTGCTGACCGAGTGCCTTTGCTACACAATCAGGAGTGAGTTCGCCTGTGCGAGGCAGGTCGCCTGTAAGACGCCCCTTTACCTGATATCCGGCTCCAAGCAGACCTTTCAGACCTTCCTCAACTACTGGCTGACCATCTTCTACTACGAGGATGGCATCATTTTCTGCAGCCAAAGTCTTAATCTTGTCTTCTGGCAGTGGATACTGGCTTACCTTCAGAATATTTGCATTGTCGCCAATAGCTTCCTTTACATAGTTGTAACCGATACCGCAAGCCACGATGCCTAAACGGTTTTTGCCACCACACTCAACCTTGTTGTAACGTGAATTTTCACTTGCCTTTATGAATTCAGGCTGTTTATTCAGAAGGTCAACATATTTTTTGCGTGCAATACCTGGAAGGAGTACCCACTGGTCAGTGGACGGACTGAGCTTGTTCTCAGCCTTCTGTTCTCCTATTTCTACGGCTGCACGACTGTGAGCCAAACGTGTAACAATGCGAAGTACTACCGGCACCTTGAGCGCTTCAGAGAAATCAAAAGCGCTGCTAACCATATCGTAAGCTTCCTGCTGGTTGCTTGGTTCGAATACTGGTACCAATGCAAATTTGCCATAAAAACGGCTGTCCTGCTCGTTCTGACTACTATGCATAGATGGGTCGTCAGCAGCCAATACGATAAGGCCGCCATTAACACCTGTAATGGCACTGTTTACAAAAGCATCAGCACAAACATTCATGCCCACATGTTTCATACAAACTAACGCACGTTTTCCTGCGTACGACATGCCGAGTGCTGCTTCCATAGCAGTCTTTTCGTTCGTACACCAACGACTATGAATACCACGCTCGCGAGCTGTGGCATCAGTCTGAATAAACTCCGTGATTTCTGTTGACGGAGTACCTGGATAAGCATATACTCCGCTCAATCCAGCATGAATGGCGCCCAAGGCAATGGCTTCGTCGCCTAAGAGTAATTTCTTCATCTTTATATCGATATTTCAACTAATTTCGCGAAAACACAAAATCGCCGCGAATTTACGAAAATCTTCCAAAACGTGCACTAAACAAGTCAATAATTATTAAAATTCTCTTGTTTCAGTGACTTTTTTCCAGTTGTTTTGTGCATTATGTGACATTTTTGGTTTTTTTATTATTAATGTTTGAAAGGAAAGTTGTACATTTGCACGCAAAATAAAAAAGGTATAAAGATGAAAAATCAATTACGTAGTTCCGTTTGCACTGAAGGACGTCGAATGGCAGGTGCTAGAGCGTTGTGGGTTGCAAACGGTATGAAACGTGAACAGTTCGGTAAACCAATCATCGCTATTGTAAACTCGTTCACACAGTTCGTACCAGGACATACACATCTGCATGAAGCAGGTCAGATAGTTAAGGCAGAAATTGAAAGACTCGGTTGCTATGCAGCTGAGTTTAATACTATTGCTATTGACGATGGTATTGCAATGGGACACGATGGTATGTTGTACAGCCTTCCTTCTCGTGATATCATTGCTGACTCTGTTGAGTATATGTGTAATGCTCACAAGGCAGATGCAATGGTTTGTATCTCAAACTGCGATAAGATTACTCCTGGTATGTTGATGGCTGCTATGCGTCTTAATATACCAGCTGTATTTGTCAGTGGCGGACCAATGGAGGCTGGAGTTTATAAAGGCGAGAATCTCGACTTGATTGCAGCAATGGTTAAGGGTGCCGACCCAACTGTTAGCGACGCAGAACTTGCAGAGGTAGAAGACAGAGCGTGCCCAGGATGCGGATGTTGTTCAGGTATGTTTACTGCCAACTCAATGAATAACCTGACAGAGGCTATCGGACTTAGTCTTCCTGGAAATGGTACTATTTTGGCTACACATGTTAACCGTGTAGAACTCATGAAGGCAGCAGCTCGTCAGATTGTGAAGAATGCGTTTGCTTACTACGAAGATGGCGATGAAAGCGTGTTGCCACGAAGCATCGCAACTCGTCAGTCATTCCTCAATGCAATGACTCTTGATATAGCAATGGGAGCTTCTACAAATACTGTTCTTCATCTTTTGGCTGTTGCTCAAGAGGCTGGGGTAGATTTCACTATGAAAGATATAGATGCACTCTCTCGTAAGACTCCATTCCTCGTAAAACTGGCTCCAAACAGTCAGAAGTACAGTGTACAGGAGTTTGGTCGTGCAGGTGGTGTGTTGGGTTTGCTTGGCGAATTGAACAAAGGCGGACTCATCGATACAAGCCTGAAACGCGTGAATGGTGCAACTATTGCTGAGGACATAGAGAAATACAGCGTTCTGAAAGCTAATGTTGACCCGGAGGCAAAACGTATCTACTCAAGTGCTCCTGCTGGTAAGTTCTGTAACAAACTTGGTGCACAGAATACTAACTACGAAACTCTTGATACAGACCGTGAGAAAGGTTGTATCCGTGATATAGAACATGCATACACTAAGGATGGCGGTATGGCTATTCTATTCGGAAATATCGCTCAGGACGGTTGTGTAGTAAAGACTGCCGGAGTAGATGAAAGCATATGGAAGTTTGCAGGCCCTGCTGTAGTTTTCGATAGTCAGGAAGATGCTTGCGAAGGAATCCTGGGAGGAAAAGTAAAGAAGGGTGATGTAGTTGTTATTACTCACGAAGGACCAAAGGGTGGTCCTGGTATGCAGGAAATGCTTTATCCTACATCATATATAAAGAGTATGCATATGGGTAAGGAATGTGCGTTGATTACCGACGGACGTTTTTCTGGAGGAACTTCAGGACTTTCTATCGGACATATCTCTCCGGAGGCAGCCAATGGCGGTAACATCGGAAAGATTGTTGATGGAGATATTATTGAAATTGACATTCCTAATAGAAGCATAAATGTGCGCTTGTCGGACGAAGAACTTGCAGCGCGTCCACAACAACCGCTGAAACGCAAACGTGTAGTATCGAAGGCTTTGAGAGCATATGCACAGAGTGTTTCGAGTGCAGATAAGGGTGGTGTAAGAATTATTGACTGATATGGAAAAAATAACTGGTGCAGAGGCTATGATGCGCGCCCTTGAAAATGAGGGTGTAGATATATTGTTTGGCTATCCGGGTGGATCTATAATGCCAACTTATGATGCATTGTACGACCATAAGAAAACACTGAATCATATTTTAGTTCGTCACGAACAAGGTGCTGTGCATGCTGCACAGGGCTATGCTCGTGTAAGTGGAAAAGTAGGATGTGCAATCGTTACGAGTGGTCCCGGTGCTACAAATACAATTACAGGTATTGCAGATGCGATGATTGACTCCACTCCTCTGGTTGTCATTGCTGGACAGGTAGGAGTTGCAATGCTTGGAACAGATGCTTTTCAGGAGGTCGATGTAGTAGGTGTTACGTCGCCAATCAGCAAGTGGAGCTACCAGATTCGTCGTGCTGAAGATATAGCATGGGCTGTGGCTCGCGCTTTCTACATAGCAAAGAGCGGACGCCCAGGTCCTGTAGTTCTTGACTTCGCAAAGAATGCTCAGACAGGTATGGTGGAATATGAACCAGCGAAGGCTGATTTCATACGTTCGTACGATCCAGATCCTGATTTAAATGAGGAGGAAATCCGTGAAGCAGCTAAGATGATAAACGAAAGCGTAAAACCTTTCGTGCTCGTCGGACAAGGTGTGGAATTGGGCAATGCCCGTGAAGAACTGAAGGCATTCCTGGAAAAAGCAGATATGCCTTGTGGAACTACGTTCCTCGGACTTAGTGCTATCGAGAGTGACCATCGACTAAACAAAGGAATCCTTGGTATGCATGGAAATCTTGGCCCAAATGTGATGACCAACAAATGCGACCTGCTCATTGCTGTAGGTATGCGTTTCGACGATCGTGTTACGGGTAATCTTGCTACTTATGCAAAACAAGCAAAGATAATACATTTCGATATAGACCGTTCTGAGTTTAACAAGAACGTAAAGGTAAATCTCTCTGTTCATGGTGACTGTAAGAAGTCTCTTGCAGCAGTAACCAAATTGCTTGACAAGGCTACTCATACATCTTGGATTGATGGATTTAAGCCATACGAAGAAAAAGAATACCAGAAGGTAATAGATAAGGCTCTTCATCCTACAGAAGGTCCATTGCTGATGGGTGAGGTAATTCGCAAAGTGAGCGAGGCTACTAATAATGCTGGCATCATGGTTACTGATGTGGGTCAGAACCAACTTTTCGCTTGTCGCTACTTTAAGTTTACGAAGGCTCGTTCTGTAGTTACATCAGGCGGACTTGGCACGATGGGATTCGGTATTCCTGCTGCCATTGGTGCTACCTTCGGAGCTCCTGACCGCACAGTTTGCCTCTTTGTAGGTGATGGTGGTTTGCAGATGACTATCCAGGAGTTTGGTACAATCATGGAACAGGGCGCTCCTGTAAAGATGATTCTTCTCAATAACAACTACCTTGGAAATGTGCGTCAGTGGCAAGAGATGTTTTTCTCTCATCGCTATTCGTTCACTCCTATGCTTAATCCTAACTACGAACTTATAGCTAAGGGCTATGGCATACCAGCAAAGACAGTTGTGGAGCGCAGTGAATTGGATGCCGCCATTAAGGAGATGCTTGCCACTCCAGGTCCATACCTCCTGCAGTGTGCCATCATGGAGGAAGACAATGTGATGCCAATGGTACCTCCTGGCGCAAATATTGACGAAATGATTTTGGAATATAAATCTAAATAGAACTCATCATTAATAATATAATGTAAAAATGGCTTTTGGTGGTCAGTGTGGTGAATGCACAGAATGCGGCAAATGCGAAAGGCTGCTAAATGGTCAGACAAACGATGATTCTATAAAGAAGGAAGAAAAGAAAATGGAACAAGACAACAGCGTAAGGCTCTACACATTTATTATATATAGTGAGAACGTACCTGGCCTTTTGAGTCAGATTACTGCCGTTTACACTCGCCGACAGGTAAATATCGAGTCGCTCAATGTATGTGCGTCGAGCACTCCTGGTGCACATAAGTACACCATTACTGCTTACTGCACTCGTACAATGGCAGAGATGCTTACGAAGCAAATAGAAAAGAAAATTGATGTCTTGCAGGCAAATGTATTCACTGATGACGACATCTTCATCAACGAGACATGTCTGCTGAAAATCAGTACTCCTATCATGCTTGAGAATAAAGATGTATGTCGTATGGTGCGTTTGCATCAGGCTCATATTGTTGAGGTAAACTCCATTTACGCAACAATTGAGAAGACCGGCATTACATCAGATATTCTTTCACTCTACGACTCATTGAAGACACTCGGTTGTGTACTGCAGTTTGTACGTTCTGGACGAATCTGTATCACAAAGGACTACACAGAACATCTGGATGAATACCTTGCAGATAGAGAGAAGAAACGTAATGCGAAATAACGATATAAAATCCAATAATAATCCTTTTTAAAAACAAAACAAATGGCAAAAATGAATTTTGGCGGTGTTATCGAAGAAGTGATAACACGCGAAGAGTTTCCACTTGAGAAAGCTCGTGAAGTATTGAAGAATGAAACAATCGCAGTAATCGGTTATGGTGTACAGGGACCTGGTCAGGCTTGTAACCTCCGTGACAATGGTTTCAACGTAATTGTTGGTCAGCGTCAGGGTAAGACATTCGAGAAAGCTAAAGCTGACGGATGGGTACCAGGTGAAACTCTTTTCTCAATCGAAGAAGCAGCTGATAAGGGTACAATCGTAATGTGTCTTCTTTCTGATGCAGCTGTGATGTCTGTATGGCCAACACTTCAGAAATATCTTACTCCAGGTAAGGCTCTCTATTTCTCTCACGGCTTTGCTATCACTTGGAACGATCGTACAGGTTGTGTTCCTTCAAAGGACATCGACGTTATCATGGTAGCTCCAAAGGGTTCTGGTACATCTCTCCGTACTATGTTCCTCGAGGGTCGTGGTCTTAACTCTTCTTATGCAGTATATAACGACGCAACTGGTCGTGCTCTTGAGCGTACACTTGCTCTGGGTATCGGTATCGGTTCTGGTTATATGTTCGAAACTACATTCCAGCGTGAGGCTACTTCAGACCTTACTGGTGAGCGTGGTTCACTCATGGGTGCTATTCAGGGACTTCTCCTTGCTCAGTACGAAGTACTCCGTGAGAATGGTCACACTCCATCTGAGGCATTCAACGAGACAGTTGAAGAGCTCACTCAGTCACTCATGCCTCTCTTCGCTCAGAAGGGTATGGACTGGATGTATGCAAACTGTTCTACTACAGCTCAGCGTGGCGCTCTTGACTGGTATCCACGTTTCCACGATGCTATCAAGCCTGTTGTCCAGAAACTTTATGAATCTGTGAAGTGTGGTAATGAGGCTCAGATTTCTATCGATGCAAACTCTAAGCCTGACTACCGCGTAGGTCTTGAAAAAGAACTTGCAGCTCTCCACGATTCAGAAATGTGGCGTACAGCTGAGGTAGTTCGTCAGCTTCGTCCTGAAAACAACTAATCAGTTATAATTCGGTTCCAGAAAGTTTATGTTCGCATAACTTTTCTGGAACTTATTGTTTAACCATTAAATAAATTAAAAGTATTATGAAAAAGTATCTGGCAGAATTAGTTGGTACATTCGTACTTACTCTTCTTGGTTGCGGCGCTGCCGTATCTCTTGGATGTGCAGAATCAAACACAGCTGCTGTAGTTGGTACAGCTATAGCTTTCGGTCTTTCTGTTGTAGCTATGGCTTACACTATCGGTGGTATTTCAGGTTGTCACATCAACCCAGCTATCACACTTGGCTGCCTTATCTCAAAGCGTATCAGCGCTAAGGATGCATGTGGTTACTGGATTTCTCAGTTCATCGGTGGTATCCTTGCTGGTGCTCTCCTCGTTTACATGTATGGTGCTGAGTCTGGTCTTGGTGCTAACGGCATTGCAGGTTGTGGAAATGATGTATGCAAAGCAATCATCATTGAAGCAGTGCTCACTGCTCTCTTCGTTCTCGTAGTTCTTGGTTCTACAGACGCAAAGAAGGGTGCTGGCAACTTTGCAGGTCTTGCAATCGGTCTTTCACTTATCCTCATCCACCTCGTAGGCATTCACTTCACAGGTACTTCTGTTAACCCAGCACGTTCTCTTGGTCCAGCCCTTTTTGCTTGTGGTGATGCTCTTGCAAACGTATGGGTATTCATCGTTGGTCCATTCGTAGGTGCTGTTATCGCAGCATGCTGCTGGAAGATTGTTGGCGAAGAATAAGATTACACAATAAGCATAATAAAAGGCTTGACTTCAGTGTCAAGCCTTTGTTTTTTATTTTGTACTCTCGCTATGTTGAAATTCTTTAGGACTTACTCCTGCGAACGATTTGAAATTCCTGTAGAACGAAGCTGTACTTGTGAAGCCTGATTTCTCTGCTATCTCGTTTAGTGATAGATTCGATTGTTTGATTAGCAATGTCTTTGCGTACTCTATTCTAAGTTTATTTATATAATCATTGAACGAGATACCCATTTCCTTATTTATGGCATTGTAAACATAGTTGCGGTTCGACTGTACATAACGAACTACGTCCTGAAGTTTCAGATTTGGTTGCAGATATATTTTCTCTTCCTCCATCAATTTCTCTATGCGCAGTCTAAGTTCCGATGGTTGAGCATTTTCTTCGATGAAATCGTCAATTTGTTTGTTGTCGTTTGCTATGTCTTCAATCGAGAAGTTGTACGTTATACAAACATAGCCGATAGAAAATAATAGGACAGAAAAAATGATTGATGGAATAGAAATGAGTAGCAGAGAGTCTGCAAAACGGTAGCGACCTATTATATTTACTACGAACGAAGCCAGAGAGGTAATTACAAATAATACTAGCAGATAATGCATTGATGCTGGTACTATTTTGTTTTCTATGTCTGAATAGGTGTTTTTTACGTATTTGTTGAATTTGTTTATTTTCTCGTATCCTAAATATAAGGCAGGGATTATCTGTAAAGCAAACACAACCTTGCAAGCACTATGTATGCGTGCTTGTGCTTTTGCAAGAGTACTTAGATTCTCATATTGGTTGTGGTACAAATAGTGATCGATAAAAAGTTTAATGTCGCTCTCCGACATTATTATATATATTGTTCCTACCGCTATGCAGCCAAGTATTGTAGGCAGTAGGATGACCAGTTGATGAACTAAAGATGTCTCTTTTTGGGTCAGTTTGCAAATGTAAAGATACCAAAGTGGATAAACAGCCAGATTGCATGTGGCATATAACCAGTCGGTAAAAGGAATTAAATCCGTATTGTGACTGAAGAAAACTCCATGACCGAAGTATAGAGTAGTTGCAGCAATGAAAAATACGAATAAAGCCTTACGATATTTTGATTGCCTGTTTTTCAATGCCTCAATGCCTGTTAAAATTGCATAAAACAGGCATACAAAGAAAGGTGTTGAGATAGCATATAAAGTATCCATTGCGTTGTTTGTTCTCGATGGAATCGTATTATATTCCTTGTGATTATATATTTTTTATCAGCCTTTCTGCAAAAGTATGAATTTTTTGTAAATGTATTTAACTAAATTCGTAAAAGTCTTTGTTCTTGCCGGGTTTAAGTGTAAGTTTCTGCAAATATAATAATTTTTTACATTTTTGATAATGCTTTTCTGCAAATCTGACGACCTTTTCTGTGATTTTAAATCATTTGTGTCATTCTCATGAGCTACTTTTGCGATGTAAAAAATATTTGTTTAATATTATTAACTTTTAACCTCTAATATTTATAACATTATGAAAAAACTGAATTTCTGGCTTCTTGCAAGTCTTTTTGTAGGTTCACTTGCATTTGTTGCTTGTGGCGATGACAAAGATAATACCCCAGCTCCCCCAACTCCCCCCGCTGGTCCAACCAGTATAGTAGGTAAATGGGTAGGCGATTTTCCCGCTCAGCCTGATAATCCTAACAATCTGATGTGGCGTTATGCTCACAAGTTGATTTACAACTTCAACTCCGACAACACATTCATGATTACTGAGAGCGCTTGTTGGTACACTACTGATTCGTATGAAGCAGAATACGACAAGCCATCTATTTCTATCGACCCTGCACGTCCTGCTGGTGCATACCTTGGAGAGCGTATAACTCATCGTCTTACTGGTTCTTATACCCTTGAAGCAAACAGCAAGATTACCATCAAAGTTACTCAGGAAGCTTGGGGTAGCGATGATAATTTCAAGATGACAACTCTCACCGAACCTTATTCAGATACCTATGAATACAGCATCAGCGGCAATAAGCTGAAGGTAGGCGACGGTTCTGAAATTGCATGTTCTCCTCACAACCTGATAGCTTATGGAGAAATGACATGGCAAGGTGCCGGCGACGTTCAAATTCCTGTGCCTTCCACTCCTGATACAGACCCCACTGCTCTTACCAAGGCTGACCTCGTCGGCACATGGAATGTATATCTCAACGGTGCGCCTGTTACCTTTACATTTACAGACAGCAAGCTTCAGATTGACGGTACTGATGTGGAAAACGGTGGCGCCTATACTTTTGAGAACGAACGAGTGGCTTATCGCTATGAAGGTGAGGACGTAAGTTTCGACGTAGAAATGATTCACGATAAGACCGTGATTCTTGCCATTTCTATCATTCCTGCCGACAAGTCTTACTCTGGCGAAGAAGAGCGTCAGACCTCGTTCGGATACAGAGCTGGTGCTACAATCCCCGTTACTGCTGCCGACATTCAGGGCAAGTGGTATTGGCAGTCTGAACACGGTTTTGTCGGAGCTCGTGCCGTTCTCATTCTAGATGGTGACAATTTCGACCTGATTATCACTCCATGGGGACAACGTAATACGGGTACATTTACATATGAGAACGGTTATATCCACTTCAATACCCAGAACTTCTACACAAGTCGTTACGACAACGAAGATCACATGAATGGTGAAAATCCAGAGGCAACTGTCTGGAAAGTTGTTGGCGAAGAAGGAACATGGGGAGGCGGAGATGTGCCAGACCCAATCGATGCTTTCATTCCTAATGGTACAGTGGCTTACAGCACACTTGCAAATCTCCAAGTTGAATACACAAAGAAATAACCCAACCTTTAATACTTTAATATTAACTTTTAAATTCAAAACATTATGAAAAAACTGAATTTCTGGCTTCTTGCAAGCCTTTTTGTAGGTGCACTTGCTTTCACAGCTTGTAGCAGTAGTAATGATGACGATGGTGGTAATCCTGGCGGTGGTGGCGGCGGTTTTAATCCACCTACTCCTGTTCAGCCATCTTCTATGACAATGGCAAAACTCTCCGGATTTGTCACTAGTGAATATGGCTATCCTCTTAGTGGTGTTAAAGTTACATCTGGTAATGAAGTAGCTTACACAAATGCCAATGGTGCTTTCTCACTCAATTCTATTAATTTAGTAAGTGGTCGTGCTATTGTACGTTTCTCTTCAGCTAGTTATGCTGATGTGGTTCGTTCTGTTGAATTCAAAGAGGGTGAAGTATGGGAAGTACAGATGAAGTATGTTAACACACGAAGTATTACTCCAACTGTCGATAATAACATTGTTGTAGATTATTCAAATAATGTTAAGGTTGACATTCCTGCTAACTCACTTGTTGATGGTCAGGGTAATGTAGTAACAGAACCTGTGACTATTCGTTCTACTTATCTGAATCCGGAAGATGAAGATTTTGCATCTCAGATGCCAGGTGGTGACCTCGCTGCAGTACGTACAAACGGATCAGATGCACAACTTATCAGCTATGGTATGATAAGCATTGATGCTACTGCAAATGGTAAAGAACTTCAGTTGAAAGACGGTTCTGAAGCAACAGTTACATTCCCTGCTGCTCCAGCAGGAATGGAGGCGTACAATCAAATACCACTTTGGAGTTTCGACGAAGAAAAAGGTCTTTGGATAGAAGAAGGTATGGCAACCAAGCAGGCTGATGGTACTTATGTAGGAACTATCAAACACTTCTCTTGGCACAACCTCGACTACCCAGAGTCACGTGCTACAGTTGCTGTTGAAGTAGTTGACGAAGCTGGCAAGGCTATTCCATTCCAGAAAGTTATCGTAGGTCAGACATATGGCGTTACAGACGTTAATGGTAAATTCTCTACTTTTGTTCCTACAAATACTGACTTCGTAGTTACAGTTAAGTCAGCTGACTATGCAAACTACTCTCCTGAAGTAAAATCTGAGAATATAAATATTTCTCAGGCAGGTTTCGAGCGCAAGATAAAGCTTACTTTGCCAACTGTTTCTAACCTCAGTGGTGCTATCACAAATAAAGGTAAGGGTGTTCTTGCAAGTGTAAGCCTTTCTTATGGCGGTGAAGAAACTAAGCCTGTAATGACTGATATTGAAGGTAAATACTATATGAAACTTCCATTTGGCTACAAGGGTGCTGCAACTATCAATATCACTACTTCTGATGGAACAGTATATCGCAGAAATATTGTTCTTGACGGAACTGATAGGGCTGAAAACTTTGATGTTGACCCAGTCGCTTCTGAAACAGGTACTGTTACTTTCACAGGTACTGATATCGACCTTATTGTACCTATGACAATAAATGATATTCCTGCATTTGCTTTCGGTGGTGTTGTTGTCATGGGTGATGAATGGATGTGTATGGAAGACCACTCATCTTCTTCGACTACTCATGTAAACTTTGGTAAGGATTACTTCTCATGGGGTATGTCCACAGAAAATCAATGGTCTAATATTTATTCAGATGGTGCTACAGTTAGTATGGAAATTGAAGGTCAGAAAGCTAAGATTACAGTAAGTGGTAAAGCAAGCTATAGCCGTCAAGGTGGAGGCGTCGGTGAACAGGGTTCTGGTACTCTTTCTGGTACATTCAAGTATTCTATCCTTGCTAATATTGTTGAAGGTGCATCTAATGTTCCATCATGGGTTCCACAAGTTTCTGGTTCTAACCCAGTATATTCTTACTCAATTACAAATAGTTCTAAGTTGGGTGACGGTTGGATATTCTTCTATAACAGCAATGAGACACTCGATCAGTACATGGCTCTCGTAAATGCAGCTAAGGCTAACTTCGGTGATCCGTATTATGTAGACGACGACCCAGACAGTGATTGGTCAAAGAGCTATGTATTCATCAAGGGTACTCAGGCATTGCAGCTTCTCTACACTAGTTCAACACCATGGGAAGGCTGGAAACCAAACCCAGAATCTATCCTTGGTGGTCACCACGGATGGAGCGAAGTACCTATCACAGTTCGTGCTTACTCTAACGTAACAGTACCATTCGACGATGTTGTCGTTGGCCACAGGAGATAATCAGAAGATTTGAAAAATATAAGGGGAAAATCCCTGAAAAGGGTAGCCCTGAAAGCCTTATGCTTTCGGGGCTTTTTTATATAGTTGCAATCCAGAGAAAAAAATATTCTCATTATTCTAATTTCTTTAAAAAAAATCTCCTAACTTCGCAGGGTAAAACGAAAAAATATGACTCCACAGGAAGAGATACTCCAGTTACGACGCGAACTTGAACAGCACAACTATAATTATTATGTGTTGAACAAGCCGACTATCAGCGACTACGACTTTGACCAGATGATGCACAAACTGCAGGATCTTGAGCTCTTCTATCCGCAGTATGCTGACCCCAATTCTCCTACTCAACGTGTGGGCAGCGACCTCAACCAGTCGTTTCGTAGTGTGCCACACAAGTATCCTATGCTCTCCCTTGCCAATACATATAATGAGGCGGATATACGCGACTTTTATGAACGAGTGCGCAGTGGACTCGAGGGTGAGGACTTCGAAATTTGTGCTGAGATGAAATACGATGGATTGAGTATATCCCTTACTTATGTCGATGGACAACTCACCCAGGCCGTTACTCGTGGCGACGGAGTTCGCGGCGACGACGTCACAGCCAATGTGCGTATGATTCGTTCTATTCCTCTTCGACTGAAGGAAGGTAGTGGTTACCCCCATGAATTTGAGATACGAGGTGAAATCCTTATGCCCTGGACATCGTTCGAGACACTCAATGCTCAACGTGCAAAGGCTGGTGAAGACCTCTTCGCCAATCCTCGTAATGCAGCCAGTGGAACCCTCAAGTCGCAGAAGAGTCGTGTTGTGGCAGAACGCGGACTTGATGCTTACCTCTATTATCTGTTGGGCGATGAGATTCCCTCTGATGGTGGACACTATGAAAACCTCCAAATGGCAGCAGGGTGGGGATTCAAGATAAGTCAGGGCATGAAAAAATGCAAAACTGTTCAGGAAGTGCTCGATTTCATCGACTATTGGGACACAGAACGTAAGAATCTTCCTGTGGCTACCGATGGCATCGTGCTTAAGGTGAATTCCCTTCGTCAGCAGCGCCATTTAGGTTATACAGCCAAATCCCCCCGTTGGGCTATAGCATATAAGTTTAAAGCAGAACGCGAATGTACTCGTCTCAATGAAGTAACCTATCAGGTTGGACGTACAGGAGCTATCACCCCAGTTGCGAATATGGACCCTGTTCAGTTGGCTGGAACCGTCGTGAAACGTGCTTCGCTTCATAATGCAGACATAATTCAGCAACTCGACCTCCACATCGGAGATATGGTTTATGTGGAAAAAGGTGGTGAAATCATTCCGAAGGTAGTGGGAGTTGACAAATCACAACGCACAGCCGACATGCAGCCAGTTCGGTTTATCACTCATTGTCCTGAATGTGGTACACCTCTCATCCGTATTGAAGGTGAGGCAGCCCATTACTGTCCTAACGACTCAACCTGTCCGCCACAGATAAAAGGCCGCATCGAACACTTCATCTCGCGCAAGGCAATGAATATCGACTCACTTGGTCCTGAGACAGTCGATGACTATTGGCAGCGCGGACTTATCCACGATATAGCCGACCTCTACACACTTACTGTTGCTGATATATGTGGCAATAACCGTGGTAGAGTAAAGTCAGCACAGAAAGTGGTTGATAGCATAAAGGCTTCCCTTCAGGTGCCTTTCGAACGAGTGGTTTTTGCACTCGGCATTCGTTTTGTGGGTGAGACAACAGCAAAACTCCTTGCTCGTTCTTTCAAAACAATGGAAGCACTTGAGAAGGCAACTCTCGAACAGTTGCTCGCTGTCGATGGAGTGGGGCAGGTGATAGCAGAAAGCATCATACATTATTTCCACGATGAACGCTGTCTTGCCATCCTCGAACGTCTTCGTCAGGCAGGACTGCAGATGTCCCTCTCTGAAGAGACCCTTGCCGGACAGACAGACATACTCAGCGGACAGTCAATTGTCATATCTGGAGTTTTCGCACAGCATTCTCGCGATGAGTACAAAGCTATCATCGAACAGAACGGCGGCAAGAATGTTGGTTCCATCTCAAAAAACACCTCGTTTGTTCTGGCTGGTGAGAATATGGGACCTGCAAAACTTGAGAAAGCCCAGAAACTTGGAGTGCGTATTGTAAATGAAGAGGAATTTCTGAAGATGATTTCTCCAATTCAATGAAAAGTCTTACCTTTGCAGTCGAAATTAAAAAGCATAAATGGCACACAATAAATTCAAAGGACTTGGCGTAGCACTTGTCACCCCATTTACCTCAACTGGCGAGGTTGACTACACTTCTTTGCGCCGGCTCCTTGATTATCAGCTTTCCAATGGTACAGACTTCCTCTGTGTGTTGGGCACAACAGCAGAAACACCAACACTGACGGAAGAAGAGAAACAGAACATCATCAATCTATGTCGCGACAAGGTGCAGGGACGCATTCCTATCCTCTTGGGTATGGGAGGCAACAATACTGCCGCTATCGTTAACCAGTTGGCAAAAGCCGACCTGCGAGGCATTGATGGTATCCTTAGCGTTTGTCCTTACTACAACAAACCGTCTCAGGAAGGCCTCTATCAGCATTTCCGTACTATCGCAACTCATAGTCCTGTGCCTGTAGTATTATATAATGTGCCTGGTCGTACAGGAGTCAATATGACTGCTGAAACTACTCTTCGTCTTGCTCGCGACTGTGAAAACATCGTAGCAGTAAAGGAAGCAAGTGGAAACTTCGGACAAATTGATGACATCATCAAGAATAAACCAAAAGACTTCGACGTCATCTCTGGCGACGATGGAATCACTTTCCCGCTTATCACACTTGGTGCAGCAGGAGTCATCTCCGTCATCGGCAATGCTCTTCCAAAAGAATTCAGTCGTATGGTTCGTCTTGCCCTTGCTGGCGACTACTCTAACGCACTGACTATCCATCATAAGTTTGCAGAACTCTTCAAACTTCTCTTTGTTGATGGCAATCCAGCCGGAGTAAAAGCAATGCTCAGTAGCATGGGACTGCTCGAAAATGAACTCCGTCTGCCACTCGTGCCTTCACGCATCTCTACTATGGAACGCATCAGCGCTATCGTGAAGGAACTGAACATCAAGTGCTAAGCCCCCTCTAACTCCCCCAATTTAGGGGGAGGATTATAAAAATACTCCATGTTAATAATAGCAGATAGCGGTTCTACAAAGACATCTTGGTGCCTATTGGCTGATGACGGCAGTCAACAGCTATTTTCTACCCAAGGTATCAATCCGTTTCAACAGACAGAATCAGAAATTTGTGACGTACTTCAGAGTGAACTGCTTCCTCAACTCCCTCCACAGGGATTTGTTGACAGTACTCTTGAGATATATTTCTATGGTGCAGGATGTACTCCCGAAGCCTCTCCCAAAGTAGCTTCAGCCTTACGTACTGTCATCAGTGCTGACGCTCAAGTGGAAGTGCAGAGCGACATGCTGGGTGCTGCCCGCGGACTCTGTGGTCGTAAGCCTGGCATCGTTGCTATCCTTGGCACAGGTTCCAACTCCTGCTATTACGATGGTGAACACATTGTGAAAAACGTATCACCACTTGGATTCATCCTTGGTGACGAGGGTAGTGGAGCCTATATCGGAAAACGACTTGTGGGCGATGTACTGAAACAACAGTTACCAGCCGACATATGTGCGCTTTTCTTTCAGGAGACAGAACTCACAGCTCCTGCTATCATTCAGCGCACCTATCGCGAATCCTTTCCAAACCGTTTCCTTGCCAGTTTGTCGCCATTCTGTGCCCGTCATCGCGACAATGATGCCGTTAGAGCCTTGCTTATCGATTGCTTCCGTCAGTTTTTCCTGCGCAACATTTCTGCCTACGAAGGTTCTACAGTTCACTTCGTAGGTTCTGTAGGTTATTACTACCAACAGGAAATTCAGGCGGCTGCCTCTATGCTCGGATACACCATCGGAAACGTACTCAAAGAACCACTTCAAGGTCTTATTGCCTATCATTCTTAAAAAAAAATAAGTATAAAATTTGGCAAATAGATTGAAAAAATGTTACTTTGCACGTCAAATGCAAGGTAAAAAAGACCCCTTTGCTTTAGTATTTACGTAAATAGCCAATAGAATTTGCAGAAAATTCTATATAACACTTATTTTTTTATTATGAGTAGAGCAGACAATCATTTAGTAATTATGGCGGGTGGCGTAGGTAGCCGCTTCTGGCCTATGAGTACCCCTGAGTGTCCCAAGCAGTTTATCGACGTATTCGGTACAGGTCGCACCTTTATTCAGATGACAGTCGATCGCTTCAAAGGGGTAGTGCCACCCGAGAATATCTGGGTGGTTACAAGCGAGAAATATGCGGATATCGTCAAGACTCAACTTCCTGACATTCCTGTTTCTAATGTCCTGCTCGAACCATGCCGTCGCAATACGGCTCCTTGCATCGCCTATGTCAGTTGGCGCATCAAAGCAAAAAATCCTAAAGCAAACATCGTTGTGGCTCCAAGCGACCACCTCGTAACTGACGTAGTTGAATTCCAACGCGTCATCAACTCTGCCCTTCAGTTCGTGTCAGAGACCGACAGTATTGTCACTCTTGGTATGAAACCAACACGTCCTGAGACTGGTTATGGCTACATCGAAGCAACTCAACAGGAACCTTCCCTGCGCAATAGAGAGATATTCCGTGTCGAGTCGTTTAAAGAAAAGCCAGACCTTGCTACAGCAAGGGAATATATCAAAAATAAAGCATTCTATTGGAATTCTGGCATCTTCGTGTGGAACGTGCGTACTATCATCAATGCTCTCCGCGTTTATCTGCCAGACGTAAACGATATCTTCGAAAACCTTCTTTCTGTCTATGGCACAGCCAAGGAACAGGAAATCATCAATAAAGAATTCCCAAAATGCGAAAACATCTCCATTGACTATGCAGTACTGGAGAAGGCAGACGAAATCTTCGTCTTCCCAGCAGACTTCGGTTGGAGCGATGTAGGCACATGGGGTTCTCTTCATACCCTTGCTGAGGCAGATGCCAAAGGTAATAATGTCATTGGTCAGGATGTGCGACTCTACGAAACCAAGAACTGCGTCATCCATACTACACAGGAACGTCGTGTGGTTGTTCAGGGACTCGACGGCTATATCGTAGCAGAAAAAGACAATACTCTGCTCATCTGTAAATTAGCAGAAGAACAGCGAATCAAAGAATTCTCTGCAGAATAAAGTCCCCTCTAACTCCCCCCCTGTTAAGGGGAGAATCAAGATACAAAATAATCCCCTTAAGCGATACGCCTAAGGGGATTTTTATTTTGTTTTCCAAAGTCCTCTCTAAACAGGGAGGATTTAGGAGGTCTTTTCTTATTCAGCTACAGGAACAATAGAAACTGTAGAGCGGTTCTGACGACCCTTCTTGAAAACTACTGTACCATCTACGAGAGCGTACAGAGTGTCGTCCTTACCGATACCTACGTTCTTACCTGGGTTGTGCTTAGTGCCACGCTGACGAACGATGATGTTACCAGCCTTAGCAAACTGACCACCGAAAAGCTTAAGTCCAAGTCGTTTTGAGTGTGATTCACGGCCGTTCTTAGAACTACCCACACCTTTTTTATGTGCCATATTGAAAAGTCTTTTTAGAAATTAATGAATAAATAACTTTAGTCTCTCTCCCTCTTTATGCAACAACCTGCTTGATGAGGATTTCAGTGAACTGCTCGCGATGACCGTTCAGCTTGCGATAACCCTTGCGGCGGCGCTTGTGGAACACTAATACTTTGTCACCCTTAACGAGTGGACAAGTAACCTCTGCAACAACTTTTGCACCCTCAACAGTTGGGGCTCCTACTGAGATCTTTCCGTTGTCAACGAGGAGGACTTTCTCAAATTCAACAGTCTGTCCAGCTTCTACATCCTTAATGTGGTGTACGAACAGCTTTTTGCCTTCTTCAGCCTTGAACTGTTGACCCTGAATTTCTACGATTACGTACATTTTATTAATATTTTTAGGGTTGGACCGTGAGGCGAAGTCACACTTCTGACTTACTTATCCGAGCCTCTGCGGCATAAATCGGCTGCGAAGGTACGAACTATTCCCGATATAGCCAAATATTCTATTGCTTTTTTCTTACATTATTTAATTAAGGTGTTGCAACAAAAAAATGTTAACCGAAGTGTAGTCTTTTATAGTCCGTAACTAGCGAACTCTGAGTCCGTAGCTTACGTACTCCTAGTCCGACGCTTGCGGACTCTTAGTCCGTAAGTGTCGGACTATAAAACGAACTGTACTTTAAAATTGCACACTAGCATAATATATAATGTTTGTTGATTATCATAAAAGTTGTATCTTTGCATTCGTTTATCTTATATTTGTACAAAAATAAATCGGATATGAAAAATAGATTTGCTTCTTTTTGCTTTTTTATGGCTATGATGTTGTCCGCCTGGCAAACAATGTTTGCAAATGATGTGCGTGATAATCTGTGGCAGTCATTTCTTACTCCGCCCGACAGTATTAGGGTGGGCTGTTATTACTATTGGATAAACGAAAGGGTTGACCCGAAGGGGGTGAAGGCTGACCTTGAGTGGATGAAGGATAACGGCATCACTCTTGCCTTCCTTGCCACTGACATTCGCAACCGCGTCAATGGCGATTTGACTTCTGCTACCGAGATATACGGCAAGAATAAGTTTCAGAGCAAGTTGTGGTGGAAGAATCTGAGAACGGCACTGAAGACAGCTGCTAAACTCGGAATTGAGATGGGTATTTTCAACTGTCCTGGTTGGAGTCAGTCGGGCGGTCCGTGGATTAAGCCGGAGGAGGCTATGCGCAACCGGACACCTGACGGAATTGAGGTGTGCAAGACCAAACAGGGTACTGACGTGGTGTGCAGTCCTTGTTCGCCAGAGGCAGAAGGACTAGAAGTGGATAAACTTTCGAAGGTTCATGTGAAGAAGCACTTCGAGGCTTTTGTCGGAGAAATTCTGCGTAGGATTCCTGCCAAGGATCGCGGTACTCTGACTACGGTTGTCGTGGATAGTTGGGAACGTGGAAAACAGAATTATACAGATTCAATATTTGTGCTGTTTGAACGTCGATTCGGTTATCCGCTTGATTACGAAAACGAGGCTTGCAAGAAGGATCTGGAGCGACTGATTTCCGATTTGGTTGCAAGTGAATATATGGGAGGGTTGACAGAGAAGGCTCACGAGTATGGTCTGCGTACTTGGTGCGAACCTTATGCTCACAGTCCGTTCCCCACTAATGGCATTATCTATGGAAGTGCTGCTGATGAGGTGGGTGCTGAGTTTTGGGTGGATGACAAGAAGTTTAGAAAAAAGGAAATTGATGCAGCTGTTGGTGCAGCCCGTCGCAGTGGTAAGAATCGTGTGTGGGCTGAGAGCTTTACGGACGGATGGCCTGAGTTGGCTAAGGATGACTGGAGTTACGAAAAACTGAAACCCATCGCTGACAAGTATTTCCATGCGGGGGTGAATGCGAGCATTTTGCACGTTGTAATTTCACAACCGGGTGACGATAAGGAACCTGCTGTGCGCCCTTGGTTCGGAACTTATTTCGACCGCAGGAGTGCGCATGCAGCCGACATGAAACCGCTCGTCAAGTATCTGAAGCGCTGTAATTTCATGCTTCAGTTAGGCAAACCGCTTGACGGAGCTACTGACAGGCGTATTATGGCTGACGGCACAACGATTAGATTTACCGAGGACTCGCAGTTTGAGATTGTCTTCCCAAATGGTCAGAAAGAATTGTGGAATCCGGAATATGAGATTAAAATCAATCCACAGAACGACCAACAATAATCCGACTGCCTTGTCGGATGAGTGGACGGGCGTCTTGCAGCTGTTGCTGTAGGACGTCCTCTGTTATTGGATATACCTTAAGCGAAAGACAACGCGGGTAGCGGTTGAAGTAGAAGTTGTGCGACAGGTACCACTGGGCTTGTCTGATTGCCGGCACCAGTTTAGTCGTGTCCCAAATGCTGAGCAGACGTGTCTTTGCAGCTATGCAGATGCCACGTTTGCCCCCTTCCATTTCCATAACGCAAATGAGGTGCTGGCGCTTGCATGTGTCCTGCTCGTACTCTTCTTTTGTTCTGCGATGCGAGATGGTGATGTGGCGACCGAACTTCGTGTTTATGTCGTTCATAATACTTCTGAACAACTTGCCGTGGGTAGATGTGTCTTTTAGTTGGTTCGATAATATATAATAATGTATCATTTCGTGGAGGATGGTGTCGTCAACTTCCTCCTGCGGTAAGTCGAGAAGGGTGGAGATGCGGAATACGAAATCGTAGTATTCCACTCCGCCAGACCTGAATCCAAGGAGTGAGAATTTCCTCCTGCGTTTATATGCAATCTGACCCAGATATGTGCGAGCACGGCTCAACTTGAAGGGGAGGGGAAGGAGTTTTCCCTCGAAACACAGTTGGTTGAACTCTTCGAATTTCTGCTGTATGTAACTGATTGTCGGTCGCATTCGTAATCTGTCTGTTTTTTCTGATGCAAATATATAAAAAATGTTTTCAACATTATTCTTAAATTTGTAAATTTGCCACTGAAAACAATCTAATACCCGAACCGATATGGCTAAACAGTATCTTTTGGGACTCGACATCGGAAGTTCTTCTGTAAAAGCATCACTTGTGGATGCTGATACCGGAATGTGTGCCGCTTCTGCATTTTTTCCGAAACAGGAAGCACCCATAATCTCCGTGCGTAGCGGATGGGCAGAACAGGAACCCGACATGTGGTGGGAGAATATGAAATTTGCTTTGGCTGAGGTGATGAAGGAGACGGGAGCTAAGGCAGACGAGGTGGCAGCGATAGGTATCTCGTATCAGATGCACGGACTGGTGTGTGTGGATAAGAATCTGCGTGCGCTGCGTCCTTCTATCATATGGTGCGATTCACGTGCTGTGCCGTATGGCGAGAAGGCTTTCGAGAGTCTTGGCGAGGAACAGTGCCTGAGTCATCTGCTCAATTCTCCCGGTAATTTTACTGCTGCAAAACTGGCATGGGTAAAAGAAAACGAACCCGAGCTTTTTGCACGTATATATAAGATTATGTTGCCTGGCGATTACATCGCTATGCGTCTGAGCGGAACTGTAAATACGACGATTGGCGGACTTAGTGAGGGTATGATGTGGGACTTTGCAGAGAAACGTCCTGCTGGTTTTCTTTTCAACTATTACGGTTTCAAAGAGTCGTTGTTGCCCGATGTTGTTCCTACGTTATGTGTGCAGTCGGAAGTGTCGCAGCAGGCAGCTAATGAACTGGGGCTCAAGGCAGGAACTCCGATTGCTTATCGTAGTGGCGACCAACCAAACAATGCGCTTTCGCTCAATGTACTTAATCCTGGTGAGATAGCTGCTACGGCAGGTACTAGCGGGGTTGTATATGGAGTATTGGGTGATGTGAACTACGACCCGAAGTCGAGAGTGAATACCTTCGCCCATGTGAATTATACAAAAGAACAGAATCGTCTGGGTGTGTTGCTCTGCATTAACGGCACGGGAATTCTCAATGCATGGATTCGCCGCAATGTGGCCCCGGAGGGTATCTCTTATGCTGACATGAATGCTATGATAGAACAGGTTCCTGTTGGCAGCGATGGAGTGAGCATTATTCCGTTTGGCAACGGAGCAGAACGAGTACTGGAGAATCGTGAGACAGGTTGCAGCATACACGGACTGAACTTCAACACTCACACGAAGGCTCATATCATGCGTGCCGCTCAGGAAGGTATTGTGTTCTCGTTCTGCTACGGAATTGAGGTTATGCAACAGATGGGCATGAACATCGGAACTATCCATGCAGGCAAGGCGAATATGTTCCTTTCGCCTACGTTCCGCAACACACTTGCTAACACTTGCGGAGCAACCATCGAACTCTACGAAACCGATGGAGCCGTAGGTGCTGCGAAGGGGGCAGGAATAGGAGCCGGGATATACAAGAACAGCGAAGAAGCTTTTTCTACGCTGAAACGTCTCGCAGTCATCGAACCCGATTCTGCACAGCTTGAGGCTCATCTTGGCGCATATAATCGTTGGAAAGAAGTTTTGAGTAAGGTTCTTTAATGCAACTCTTGCCCCAATCACCCCCTTAACCCTATTAACCCCATTAAACAATTAACCTATTAACCTTTAAACTATAAAACATTATGAAAGAGTACTTTGCTTTTACAGGAAAAGTTCCTTTTGAGGGACCAGACAGCAAAAATCTGATGGCATTCCATTATTACGAACCAGAACGTGTGGTTTTGGGCAAGAAGATGAAAGACTGGTTTAAGTTTGCCATCGCATGGTGGCACACACTGGGTCGTGCGAGTGCAGACCAGTTTGGCGGTCAGACCCGTTTCTACGAGTGGGATAAGTCTGCCGACGTGTTGCAGCGTGCAAAGGACAAGATGGATGCCGGTTTTGAGTTTATGAACAAACTTGGAATCAATTATTTCTGTTTCCACGACATAGACCTTATCGAAGACAGTGACGATGTGGAAGAATACGAGGCTCGCATGAAGGCTATCACTGACTATGCGCTGGAGAAAATGAAGCAATATCCTAACATCAGACTCTTGTGGGGAACGGCAAATGTGTTCGGACATAAGCGTTATGCCAACGGAGCAAGTACTAATCCTGAGTTCGATGTGGTGGCTCGTGCAATAGTTCAGATTAAGAACGCTATTGATGCAACCATCAAACTGGGCGGACAGAATTATGTGTTCTGGGGCGGTCGCGAAGGTTATATGTCGCTTCTCAATACCGACCAGAAACGTGAGAAGGAACACTTGGCTACAATGCTTAGGATGGCTCGCGACTATGGTCGTTCGAAAGGTTTCAAGGGTAACTTCCTTGTGGAACCGAAACCTATGGAACCAACAAAGCACCAGTACGATTCAGATGCAGAGACAGTAATCGGATTCCTGCGTGCTCACGGACTCGACAAGGACTTCAAACTGAATATAGAGGTGAACCATGCCACGTTGGCAGGACATACCTTCGAACATGAACTTGCTTGTGCTGTCGATGAGGGTATGCTGGGTTCTATCGATGCAAACCGAGGTGATGCACAGAACGGATGGGACACTGACCAGTTCCCAATTAATAACTTCGAACTCACTCAGGCTATGCTCGAAATCATACGTAACGGTGGATTCGGTTTTGGCGGTACAAACTTCGATGCTAAGATAAGCCGCACTTCCATCGATCTCGAAGATCTCGTACTTGCACATATCAGTGGTATGGATGCGTTGGCTCGTGCACTGCTCAACGCAGCTGCGATTATTGAGAAAAGCGAGTTGCCAGCTATGAAGAAGGCACGTTATGCTTCGTTCGACCAGGGAATAGGTAAGGATTTCGAAGACGGAAAACTCACCTTCGAACAGGTTTATGAATACGGAAAGAAAAACGGAGAACCAAAACCTGTCTCAGGAAAACAGGAGAAGTACGAAACGATCGTAGCTTTATACACTAAGTAACTCCTCTAACTCCTCACTCCTAACTTATTATAGTGTCATCAGATAAACGATGACGCAACAGATAGCAGCAACGGGGAAGAGTCCAAGTCGGAACCATGCTGCTATTATTCCTGCTATAAGGGCTACCACTCCGGGTAGAGGGGTGGGGGTAGTGAGAATCATGTCGGGAAAGGTCATTACAGCCAATGTGACGTAGGGAACGTAGTAGAGAAAACTCCGTACGAAACGGTTGCGAATAGGTCCCTTAATAAGTGCCATCGGAACTACACGAATCAGATTTGTGACGATGATGGCAATGAGGATGTATATTGCAATTCTATAATTCTCCATCTGCCTTAATCTTTATAGGTTTTAACCATGCTGCAGCGGCGGAAATGACAATTGTCAGTACCACTGTGCGCATACCGCTATTCATCTGGCTCACTACGGGAGCTATGGCACAGAGACCGCTCAACGTGAAACTCACAATCAGTGTGTATAGCACATTCTTGTCCTTGTGACATGGAGGAATGATGATAGCCAGGAACATACCGTAGAGCGAAACACTGAGAGCAGTAGCCATTTGCTGGGGTAGCAGACTGCCTGCTACAATGCCCAACGCACATCCCGATGCCCAAAAGAGAGTTGAGATGAGTGCTGCGGAATAGGTGTAGGCTGGGGGAGTGTAACCGGGATGAGCAACGGAAATGCCAAATACCTCATCGGTGATGCAGCATGCCATCAGCAAACGATGCCACCAGGATGTCTTCGGAGCGATTTTCTGAGAGAGGGCTGCACTCATCAGCATATATCGCAGGTTTACCACCAGACACATCGCAATCACTTCCACATAGGCAGCGTTGACTGCTATCAGTGTGTATGTGCCGTATTCTCCGGCTGAAGCTCGAGTGAAAAAACTGCTCAGAAATCCCATCGGAGCCGTGAGTCCTGCTTTTACGGCAATGATGCCGAGTGAGAATGCAACAGCAAAATAACCCATCGCGATTGGAATGCCGTCGCGCAGGCCGTGTAGTATGTCTTTTTTTTTGTCAGTTTGTATTTTTTTCATAATGTAGTTATTTTTTCTTACGCGCAACCATGTTCTTCAGCCGCCGGTAGCCCTCGACTCCGAGAATCGTCAAACCGCCATACTGACAGGTTTTTGCCATTCCGAACAGCACCGTCCATAACACACCCTTCGCTGCTACGCTGATGGGCAGCAACATCTGTGCAAACGACAGAACGTAGAAGGGTATGCAGCTGAGTAGCACAATTACTCCTGTGCGGAACGATAGCGACTGCAACCATGTTTTTATTCTTCTCAAAAACTTCATCTTAAAAATACACTTATCATAAATACATTTAAAACTTTGTGCAAGTTTACGTGTTTTTCGACAATTATCCGTACTTTTGCCATATATTTTTTTGAAAAAGAGTAAAGTTATGAAAAAAGTAATCAGTACAGCTAAGGCTCCGTCGGCAATCGGACCTTACAGTCAGGCAATAGATGTTAATGGTTTTGTTTACACTTCCGGACAAATTCCTATCAATCCGGCTACAGGCAATATAGTAGATGGTGGCATCAAGGAACAGACCCGTCAGTCGCTCCTCAACGTGAGGGCTGTACTTGAAGAGGCTGGACTAACAATGGCACATGTGGTGAAGACCACTGTCTTCATGGCAGACATGAACGACTTTGCAGACATGAACAGCGTATATGCTGAGTTCTTCGCAGAACCATTCCCTGCTCGTTCTGCCGTAGCTGTGAAGAGTCTGCCGAAGGGTGCTCTGGTGGAAATCGAAGTGGTAGCTACGAAGTAATGGTTTATTGGTTATTGACGAATAACGAAAGACGAAAGACGAAAAACAATTCTCTAATTCTTGATAAAAACTATGGAAACAAACGTAAAACTTTATACACTGAATTTTGATGAGGTGAAGACCTACCTTTGGGCAGCCGCTTTTGTGGTTTGCAACATGGTGCTGCCTCAGTTGTTCCACCTCATTCCGCAGGGAGGCATCATATTTGCTCCGCTGTCGTTGGTAATCCTTGCCGGAGCTTACAACCTGGGATGGAAGGTAGGACTGCTGGCTGCAGTTGCTTCGCCTATTGTAAACCACTACGCATTCGGAATGCCTGCATTGGGCGTGCTTCAGGTTATGATGCTGAAACTCGTTATACTGGCACTCGTCGCAGGTTTTGCTGCAAAAAATTTCCGCAGTGCTTCGCTACTTATGATTGCGGGTGTTGTTCTTGCAAGCGAGGCTTTTGGCGGACTCGGTGAACTGCTTCTCACAGGTGGCATCAGTGCTACCGTTCAGGACTTCACACTTGGTTGGCCTGGTTTGCTGTTGCAAATTCTTGGAACTTATCTGATTATTAAATATGTCACCTCAAACTGATTCCGAATCAACGAAATGGGTTGCCTGCTGGGGTAATGCTACCTCCATCACCAATCGTCGTGAGGCTGTATATGCTAAGGACTTAACTCTTCGTTATCCCGTTCGAATGTGTTTCGACGGCACTATGCTTCGTTTCCGTTTTTCCAATCTCACAGGTACCGAACCCGTAACCCTTGCAAAGGTATTTGTGGGTCATACACCCATTACTTTTGCTGGCGAAAAGAGTGTTACACTCAAGCCTGACACTGAGACGGAAAGCGATGCAATCAGTTATGCTGTACATCGTGGTGACACCATCGAGGTGAGTTTTTATCTGAAGGATTTTACCCAGATGAATAGCGGCACACTCATCACTGGTCCACTTTCTAAAGGTTTTTATGCTTATGGTGACTATGCAGAGGCTGACGAACTGCCCCTCGAATTGAGTCGCAGCACCAACTGGTTCTATTTTCTCAACACTATAGACATCTTTACTTCAGCTGAGAATCATGCAATTGTCTGCT
>JAEEGH010002048.1_pt1 | contig 55651 bp, 53 predicted proteins | sample 9134181 | NCBI WGS metagenome assembly JAEEGH01 (sample SAMN16246544, study PRJNA631951) | gut metagenome | biome: gut microbiome; feature: rumen; material: DP-attached | host: Bos | place: Iran: Karaj | collected 2018-10 | reverse complement strand
AGATACTGCAAAGTCTTGGGGTTCATCCCTGATTTTGCCATATTGGAGCAGTAGGTGTGGCGGCATACATGAGGGGTGACTAACGGCATCTGTACCTTGTAAATGCTGTTGTATTTTTCCCTGATGTGCTTGAAATAATGCTCCCAGTGCAGGGAATACATTACTTTGCCGTCCTTATCGAAATACAGGAATCCCATCTTGCCGCCTATTACAGGCTCTTTGCGTGGTGGTTTTCTGTTCTCAATGATCTTCCTGAAGCATTCCTCGACATCCGGTGTCATCGGAATAACTCTGGTACCGCTCTCGGTCTTTGTCTTCTGGATATAGTATCCGCCGGAACCGTGCTTCATCAGCTGATGGTCGATATTGATCGAGTGATTCTCGAAGTTGATGTCCGATACCGTAAGTCCGCAGAACTCTGAGATTCTCATTCCTGTCTTGAAGAGAATATAGATCCCTTCATAGTAAATGTTGAAATGCGGATCGTCTTTGACAAAGTTCAGGAACTTGCGTTCATCCTCACGGCTTAACGCTTCACGTCTTACGCTGTCATTTACGATTACGTCGACCAGCTGAAAGCTGAACGGATTTTTCCTGATAAGGTCATCATCGACTGCCATTTGGAAGGCGGGTCTCAATACACCTCTTATTGTGTGAATGGAGCTGTAACCCCTTCCGTCCTTTTGCTGGAGCTTGATAAGCCAGCACTTGGCATCTGAGATCCTGACAGTATCTATCCTTTTGTTTCCAAAAGGGTCACCTTTCAAGATATTGACGATGGTCTTGTACCCTGTCTGAGTCGTCGGACGGACATTTATCTTGGTTGAAATATATTTCTCAACAAGATCGAGAACCGTCAGATTTCCTCCATTCGAGGCGATGTGGTTAAACAGGTCAGCCTGAACTTGTTTTTCCATTTCACGAAGAGAAGGTGTTCTCTTCTTTCCCGGAGGAAACGGATCGTGCAGATCCAACCTGTTACTGTAAACGCAAACGCTTTTGCCAAAAGCATCGGTATATTTAAATCTGTAGCGGCCATCCGGCATCTGATACTCGCCGAAGTGTAAAATTCTCCCTTTGTTATCTCTCCTTTTGTTCATTTTTGCTGGGTCTCCTTTCTGTGTGGATGACCCGGCGTGGTATAAATAAATATATCACACCGGTCAACACGGGTGTTTTAATACCGGGTTAAACTACGCCAGCTTCGTCAATATATTTCTCGAAAATCTTTCTTTTGATCATGACGCGGTTACCGTTCATGACCACGAAATCCGCATTGGGGTTCTCGTCGACGATCCTGCGAAGTCTCTTTTCTCCGATATTGAAGTAGCTCGCCGCTTCTCTTATAGTCAGCGTGTACTTCTCCCAGATAGGAACGGCATCTTTCCTTTTTACTTTGCTATTGTCTTTTGCTAAGCAAAGGTTTGTAGTCTCAGTCATAAGCAATGACCTCCTGAAGAAGATTTTCCCTGATAAAGGGAATGTAAATTGCCGTCCCCAAAAACGATGGATAACGGAGCAGCAAGCAACGTGTTTGTGCGCACAAACACGAAAAATGCTTGTCAGGGGAGCCCCTGAAACCCTGTGGATGCCTTCGGCTTTTGCGGGAGTTTATTCAGTTGTCAAAGTTCGATGAAGGTTACATACCCCTTTACTAACTAGAAATGGGAGAGGGCAAAATTATGTGGTCTTTCTGTAGAAAAATGTGTCAAAATGTTCCCTTCACTATTACTGGACATTGACCCCCATTTTGGCCCCCCGCTTTTTGCGAAAATTTTGAAAATGTAATATTACAGTCGAAGGGTTTTATTACTTGATTTAAATTAGGTGAGTTATGCAGAGCCATAACCAATTGATAGACATACTGAACAGTCTTATGACACAAGCAATGCGACAGATATGAGGACACATGTGTCCTCATATCTGTCACTTGAAAACGCATATACTATCCGATATTTTAGAGACAAACGATAACATCTATTTGTTCTGGAGGTTCTTGTTTTGTTAGGCGAGATATTAAAGGATTATAGAAGGCGAAACAATTATTCGCAGAGAGATCTTGCTGATATTCTCGATGTTAGTGCACGCTCTGTCGGCCGCTGGGAACAAGGGAAAGCGAAACCGAGCACAGAAGAATTATTAAAGTTATCAAAAGTAATCGGCATACCTGAATTAGAGTTGATAAAGGAAGATGATAGTTTTTCTTCATCAAAATACAATGCTATCGATAGAATATCTGACGGTGTAGACAATTTGGTAACCGGACAAGATACTATCAATGAATCTATATTAGCAAGCCGTGAAGAATATCGAGAGAGACAAGAAGAGCTTATTAGAGAGTTAAGAGATCAGAACTCGGAATTAATGAAGAAACTCGAAGAGAGCCAAAACACCTGTGAACTGCAAAAGGAGATGTTAAGGCAAAAAAGAATTAAAAATTATATACTCCTTGGATTTGCAGTTTTTCTATTAGTGATAATTGCAGTGTTTATTTGGATTACAGTTAGTTACGGGCCGATAACAGCAGATCAGCCTGAAGTATATACCATTGATATAAAGGAGGATTAAAATGAGAAAAATACTATCCGTTCTATTGTGCAGCACATTCGTTCTATTTTATGGGGGGGTGTGCAGCGCAACTGAGATTAATGGGACTGATCCATTTAATCTTATTGATTATTGTGAGAATCATGAGATTCATAGCGAAGAAGAACTGGAAGCTATTCTATATCCTTATATTGGAGAATCGGATCTCACATCTACAAATGAAAGTAATAATCAAGATACACTAGTCTCGTTTGAATTAACAATTGATTATGAAAACCAATATGTAATTACAACATCGGCTTATGAAATTGATAATTTGCGAAGCACCAAATCTGGATATGCTGTTAAGAAATATCGTAGTGCAACAGGGTATGTAGTTTTTAAGGTTCGTGTTGATGGAACATATAGTTATAACGGTAGTACTTGTTCAACAACTTCAGCAAGTGCAACGTTTACACCAACACCATTATTAGGTTGGAGCAGTTCACCAAGTGTTAGTTCCGGAAAGAGTGGAAGCAATGCTTATGCGAGGGCATATGGAACTGCTACACATGGATCTGATTCGCAATACTACTCAGTATACTTGTATTGTGATGTATCTGGAAATCTTACAAGTTCATAAAAACAAATAAAAAGTTGCCCGTGTAGTTTGGCGACCGCGGGGCAACTAACTAAATAGCATAAGAAAACATCGAGTAGGCGTTTACCTGATCGAGTGATCTCTTATTTGTGAGTATAGCATCTCTGATCAGTGTGAGCAAGGCGCGCAAGATTTATGGAGGTGCAGACCAATGTGGTAGTTATTTTCGCTAGTAGTAATTCAATGATTATATGGGAGGAATTCTTATGAATAAAAGCATATTTAAAAAAGTAGTTTCTGTTATTGCATGTGCAAGCATTCTTGCTGGTTATGCATCAATAAGCAATGCGGCGTCTATTAATTCAGGTAGTTCATACAAATTTATGACAAGAAATTGCTCAATAGGAAATCACAACTATTCCTATAATGTTTCACACATTCTTTATGATGGTTGTTCAGAAGGTGCTTACTTGCCGGGATTGACAATTAAAGCTTATAAAGGTGCTACGGTAATTAACATATGTACTGTTAATACTTCTTCTAAGAGTGGATCTTACTATGTTCCCAGCACAGGCAGTTATGATTTTAAGATGGTAAATAATACGGGCAAGCATGTATCTATATCATTTACATTCAGCTAAAGCAACTATTGAGGATTGTGTATGCATCGCCTATATTTTATTTATAGGCGATGCATTTATTCTTGCGGGATATGAGGTAGGTATGAGTATGAGAAAACTAAAAACTGTGATAGCGATAATGCTGATAGGGGTCCTTCTTATCAGTTCCAGTGCTTGCAGCAACAAAGAAGAAACGATCAATACTGACAGCTTTTGGTATAGCTGCAGTTCGTTCAGCATTCCTGCGGTTAAGGGATATAGCCAGAGTTACTATGGCAGTATGTATGCTGACGGATATTACTATCTTACTGTATTTGGACAGAAACTGGATGAGAAAACAACGGGAGAGGAAACATATTACAAACTCTATAAGATTGATTCCGACGGAAACTGCATAAACAATGTTGATCTGCCAACCAAATGCTTAAGTCCTGTTCATCAAATAGTAGTTAATAACAAGCTTTATTGTGTAGGAACTGACTCAAGCACCGAATTCGTTATAGATGTTAATACCGGGGATATAATTTCTGAAGAAAACACAAATGAAATTATTTATGGTTTTTATTCTTCAACTGACAATTATGTGAAGCTGACAGCAAACAGCTGTATTCGATATGCCTTAGATGGTACCGAGACCGGACGCGTTAAAACAGGTGACGCATTTTCTGCATTTTATCAAAGAGATGGAAAATACTATTTAGTAGTGGACGGAAATAAGTTGAAATTCTATGAAATGGATTTTGAGAATAAGAAGAGAAAGAGTGCTATAGAATGTGACATAACTGATTATTTTGACTTTGAAATTAACAGAGATTCTATTTTTACTGATGAGGGTGTTTACTACATGGATGCCAGATCCAAGTCGTTTATGCCAATAACCGAATGGAATTACGTTGATGTTAAACCGGCCTATAAATCAACATTATATGAAACGAATATATCCTTTGGAAATGGTAAATTCGGAAAGCTCTATGCATATAACGATTATGAGATTGAATTGATCATATTTAATAATATCCCTGCAGAAAATAACAAGGACAAAAAGCCGATCACGATAGGCGGATACGGGATCAACTCTTCATTAGCAATAAAATGGGCAGTATATAAATTTAATACTTCACAAAATGAATATAGAGTATTCTTGGATGACTATTGGCATGACTATTCATACACAACAGGAACTGATGCTCAGTCACAGATTGCTAAACTGATCAAGCATTTCAACGAAGGCCATGCACCGGATATATACTATGGAACGAATTTTGACTATAGATATTTGTATAATGCAGGATTGGTCATTGATATGCTTCCTATCATTGAGAAAGATCCTGATTTCAAACTGGATGATCTGGTTCCTTCTATCAAGGAGACAGTGACTAAAAATGGTATTTGTTATCAAATGTTTTCTGCATATTACTTTGATGGAGATTTCGGTCTCAAGAAAGATTTTAGTGGCGATGATATTTCATATAAACAGGTAGACGCTTTAGCTCAGAAAAAAGGCATATCTCTTCGCGGCGATATGCCTGCAGCAGAATTTGCTGATCAGATCATTCGCTATTCGCTTGGAGATTTTATAGACAGGTCAACAGGAAACCATATTTTGACCATAGAAGAATTGAGAGATATTGTGGATTTTTCCGTTAGGAATGGCATGCCTTACGGAACCTATTCAAATTACATTGCAGATATGGATACTGTGCATAATGGCACGTACCTTATGTGCAGAAGAACTTGGTTAGGAAATCTTTATGATGTTTACGATATTGAAAATGAACTAAACGACAGTTTCGTATATCTCGGATTTCCATCAGTATATGGGTCATCTCATGGTATTCAACCAGACGGACTTGTCGCTATATCTGCTGACACGAAGAATCCGGATGTTTGTTGGCAGTTTATCAAGGGCATGCTATCCGATGATGTTCAGGAGATTGAATTGGGACAGCACAACAATCCGGTAATCAATAAGGTGTTCGAAGATTATTGTAGTTATGTGGCCGCTCCCGAGTCAGTTCCTGAATCAGAAATCGTATGGAAAAGCATAGTAAATGGCAAGAAAGCGGTACCAGGATGGATAATCTCAGATTATCGGTCTATGGTAAACAGCGTGGATTATGTAATATCATATGACTGGGGCCTTTATAACATTATTTGTGATGAGATCAATTCATATTACCTGCAGAACAAAAGTACAGATGATATAGCGAAAACACTTCAATCCAGATTGGATCTTTATGTATCGGAGAATTATAAATGATGTATAGACTTACAATAAAAAGAATTATGTCGCTTATTGTTATAGCTACGCTAATAGGCAGTATGCTATTGCAGGGCTGTTCTGGAAGCATAAAGGGAAGCAGCTCATACAGCAAGGACATAATGACAGTTGAATATAATAACTTTTCCATGGAGTTTGATTATAAAAACCACACGTTTGTAATTAGGAGTAATGATGGTGATAAAGACAAGTCATGGGAAGGAAAGCTCCTTACTTATGATTATCCTAAGAGAGCTAATGTATATAAAGCTGAACCATGGGAAAACAGCAATGTGCCTTTTCATAATCCAATAAAAGATTGGCATTTGATCTTGTTTCAGTCGGACGTGTTATTGAGGGGAGCGTCTGTAATTAACAATGCAACATCAGACGAACAATTACGTCGTGCTGAAAGAATAGGAGTTATTAATTCTCTGACAAGAATTAATACATCAGATTTAGAAATGATCAACACGATTAAGTCCGGATATCCCAATGTCACTTTTAGTGATTATATATTGAAATGTACATACCCACCAGTACACTCAGATATTTATGAACTAACAGAGTTTGATGTAATGCGTAACGTTGATACGGTTTTGGATCATGTTAAAGATAGACAGATTGATTATTATGTCATAAGACGATCAATTGACGGGATACCCATTGGTGTGCCTGGTTTTATTGAGTCTGACTATGAAGTGTATGACAAAAACGATAATTATGTGAGAAAAATAGCTAGTGAAGAAGATAAAATGCTTTATGATGGCCAGAACATATATGAAGTCCATAACAACGCAAGGGCTACGGAGAAAACAATCCAAGTGCACCTTAAAGATCGGAACTTGCTTACATTAGAAGAAGCTGTTGGCAAAGTAGCAACTCCTATTAGTGAACTGCTGTCCGATTCTGTGCGAAGCGGCAAAGAGACGAATATTTATGCAATTGAATTGGTTTATCTTTCGGATGTTCAGTTTGATAAAAATCACAAATACGAAGGATATTTATATCCGTTTTGGGTAATATATGTTCATAGTAACTATATGTCTGCAGGATATGATATAGCTGATTCTTATTCGTTATTGGTGAATGCAGTAACAGGAGAGGTGTATGTTGCCGGTAATTTTCAGGTGGTGACGTAAAACGAGCCCATATTTGATAATGCAGTAACAGGAGAAGAATTCATTTTCAATTCGTTCTCTTGTGGAGTATCCTTATTATAGTTTTTAAGGTCTAATATATTGGTGTAGTCAATGAATAAATGCTTTCTGAAATTGTGCTCTTTGGTAATGATTATGTCATTTGCATTATCAATAGCTTCATGTGGCAAAAACAAAGGTAGCAACCATGATTCAGAGATAATTACTGAGGATTCACCCTGGTTTTACAGTGAAGAAATTAAAGTTGATCTGGGATTAGATACATCCAGGCTGTTGGGCGGCACCAATATCAAGATGGCCGGTGCTGATGAAAAGAACATTGTGATCGTTGCAAGTGGTTCATACAGATCCAGCGACGGATCGGACGATATTGATGATGCCGACAATTTTGTTCTTATCTCAGTTTTAGATCAAGAAACCAAGCAGGTAAAGAAAATAGACTTTTCAAACGAATTTACTTCCACAGATTTTTGCAATGAAGCCTCTTATAATAATGGCGTGCTATCGTTAACAATAAGCCGTTACGATCCCAAAACATATAATTCGAGTTTGAAGTTAACTGAAATAGATATTGATTCAGGAAAGATCATCAGTTCTAAGGGTATAGCCGGATATTTCCATGACCGCTTTATAGTGGGTGAATATAAGCTCGGAGTTGAAACGTTTGCCGATAACAATAACATCGGAACAGGCAAGATATATGTAAAATCTCCGGGTGAAGACAACCATTCTACTATTAATCTCAAAGAAGATGGTGTCAGCTTTCAGGAAATACCTTTTATTATTCCGATGAACGACAGCAAAGGTCTCGTTTGCGCTATTACGGATAAAGGCAACAAATTCTTTGAACTGGATATTAAAGAGAAAACTGTCAAAGAGTTGGATCCTAAAGATTATGAATGGCTGGATATGGACGCTCTCGGTGATATTCATAGAGTTTATTCGGGAACTGATGGCAGATCATATTTCACGACTGCGAAAGGGATATCGGAGATCGATCTTGAGAAAAAATCCATAGAAACATTCCTTGACTATAACTGGACAGTAACAAACAGAGACTTACTGCAGTATATGGAAATCGTCAGTTGTGACGGGAATTCAGCAGTTGTTGCCGGTCAGAAAAGTATCAACTATGGAATGGCGCTTAATTCTGTCAAAGATGTAACGGAGTATTACATCGTCAGATTCACAAAAGCAGATAAGAATCCTCACGCAGGGAAGACGGTCTTAACTATTTATGAGGCCGAGGACTTTGCAACTGATAAAGTAAACGAAGCAATACAGATATTTAACAGTTCAAACAGCAGTTACTATATAAAGGTGACGGACAAGTACAAAGAAGACCAATCGGGTCTTTTAAATGCTAGGAGCGAAGATGAATATGATTTAGCTCGTCTTAACATGAATAGCGATATGGGCAATCAGCTCGCAATGGATATCATTAACGGCACCGGTCCTGATATTTTCATCAGCACGAGTGATATCGGTGCTCTTAACAGCAGCTACTATCTTGCCGACTTGACTCCTTATTTCAACGATCTTGATTCTTCTAAATACTTCACCAACATTGTTGAGGCATCTAAATTTGACGGAAAACTATATCAGATGCCTATATGCTTCAGACTTTACGGAATAATGACTGAAGCAAAGTACAGCGGCACTTCCGGTGTCGGATTTACAATTGATGAGTATGAGGAGTTTTTAAACGGCCCGTTGAATGGCACGGATGCTCTCTATAAATCTCAGGTATATTACTTCACCGATCTCTTCACTGCCATGAGCTATGACTTCATCAAGAACGGGAAAGCGGATTTTACTTGTCCCGAGTTTGCGGAGCTCGCCTTTTTCGTAAAGGAAAATGTTCCGGAAAAGACCGCTGTTTATGATCTTGATTCTGAGGAGCCAACAGAGCAAAGAGCAGCCTCGGCCGGTACATGCTACGGAATTGGCGATTGTTTCCGTGAACAATATCGATACAATGGGAACTTTGCACTTTTAGGTCTGCCTTCCTCAGATGGTCGTGGACCCATGTTCGAAGCTTATACTTCAGTGGCGGTATCCTCTCAGTCAACAAATGTTGATGCATGTGTTGAGTTCATAAGGATCCTTTTGTCTGATGAGATTCAAAAGGGAATGGCCGAACAGGAACACTTGGTATTGAACCGAAACGCATTTAGAGAAGTCGGAATGGAAGCGGCCGAATACCTTAACGGACCAGGCGGCAACTGGATCTTCGGTTATGATGTCGCGATTTCAAACAGACCGATGAAATTCACTGAAGAGACTGTCGACGACTTTGAGAAGATAATTGACAGCTGCTCAAGGATTTATTCCGAAGATGCTGAAATATGCAAGATCCTCGTTGAAGAGATGCCTGCATATTTCACGGGACAGAAGGATTTGGATTCTGTAATAGCGATTGCTCAAGACAGAGTACAGAAAGTGCTGGATGAACGAGGATAAAAAGTGGCTTAAAAGTGGCTTAAGATATGAAGGAGTAGCCCAGAAACGCCGTCCTTTCAATGTTTTTAATTGTTCTTTAGACGCTCCTAAGCGGTAGGCCAGCGGTTCGAATCCGCTCACGATCACCAACTAGAAAGCACCTTGCTACTTAAGACAGGTCCTCGGCGCTAAAGCGCCTGCGGAACTCGTAGCAAGGTGCTTTGCTGTTGGTGGTTGTATGCAAGCGCCAGCGGAACTCGCAAGAACAAGTGGTATTCTTTCTTTTCATAGGAGGATAAACCCAAAAACTTCTTTCAGGACATTTTTACGCATTTTGAGTTAAAATAATACAAAAATACGAAAGGAAGTACTGACTCATGAGTGATGAAGAGAAAAAAGTAATTAAGCATGTTGTGAAGATAGATAATATGGAAGTCAAAGTCGCCAAGAAGCGTGTTACTAGCGCTAAGTTGATTGAGTCAGGAATTCTTTCTCCTGATGATGCAGATATGGATAAAAGAGCTAGGCAGGCTGTCAGCAACGCAAAGAGAAAAGCTAAAGTGTGTAAAAAGCCGCTGGCCGTATATGACAAGAACAAAAAGGCACCTGTATTGGTTGATTCGGATGGAAAGCAGGTAAATATTGGATAACGCTTTAAGAAAACCTATGCTCTTGTGTTTTGCCGGGCCTAATGGATCTGGTAAGAGTACGATAACCAAGTTTTTCGAAATTGCTGGCGAATACACTAATGCGGATGATGTCGTGTCTTCAACAGGAATGGGAAATGAGGAAGCTGCCAAGTTTGTTGACAAAAAGCGATATGATTCTATAGAGGCAAAGTCTGATCTTACATTTGAGACTGTCTTATCTTCGAAATACAAGATGGATATTCTTCGGAAATCAAAGGCTGAAGGGTATTTTATTAAGTGCGTATTTGTATTGACTGCCGATCCTGAATTGAATGTTGCAAGAGTCGAGTCACGTGTTATGCAAGGTGGTCATGATGTTGATAGAGAAAAAGTCAAAACACGTTTTTACAAGTCGCTTGCCAACATAAAAGAGTTAATGTCTTTATGTGATATTCTTCATGTGTATGATAATACGGATACCCCATACCGAATTATTCGTAAGCACAAGGACAGCATTACGATTTTTCCTAATGAGTATTGGGATGAAGAAGACATTATCGCATTGATTACGGGAACTTATTCACAAAGATATATAGGATAAGGCCATTTAGTGATTGAACTCGGCCAGAATGTGTAAGATAAGTGAAGATCCGGGAAGGATGGATATCTAAATCCTTTATGAAAAAGAAATTATTCAGATTCGTTGCATTGGTTCTGGTTTTCGCGATGACATTGTCTGTTGCATCATGCGGAAACGGCAAAAAGAAAAATGCAGAGATAATAAGTGAAGATGATCCATGGTTTGAAAGTGAAGTAACAAAAGTTGATCTGGGATTGGATACCACCAGGATGCTGGGCGGCTACCTGATCAACATGGCCGGTGCTGATGAAAAGAACATAGTGATCGTTGCAAGCGGTTCTTACAGAGCCGATGACGGATCGGACGACTATGATAAAGCCGAGAATTTTGTTCTTGTTTCCGTTTTCGATCAGACTACCAAACAGGTAAAGAAAATAGACCTTTCAAACGAATTTACAGCCACAGACTTTATTAATGATACATCATATAAAGACGGCATACTCTCGTTGACAATAAACCATTACGACCCCAAGACATTCGATTCGAATCTGCTGTTAACTGAGATTGATTTAGATTCAGGAAAGATCCTTAATTCAAAGGGAACAACCGATTTTACCTATTCCCGCCGCTTTAAACTGGGTGAATTTATAATCGGAGCTTATTTATTTATCGATAACAATAACATTGGACGGTGCAAATTATACGTTCAATCTCCGGGCGAAGATAAACACACTACTATTGAACTCAAAGAGACCGGTGTCAACTATCAGTATATACCGTTCATTGTACCGATTAGCGAAAGCAAAGCTCTCGTTTGTGCTGTCACAGAAAAAGACAACAGATACTATGAAGCAGATCTTAAAGAGAATACTGTCAAAGCTTTGGACGCAAAAGATTATGAATGGCTGGATCTTGATGCTCTTGGTGATATTCATGATGTTCATGCCGGAACAGACGGCAAATCTTACTTTATGACTTCGAACGGGATTTCGAAAATCGATCTGGAGAAAAAGACCATTGAAACATTCCTTGATTATAACTGGACAGTAACAAACAGAGATCTGCTGGAATACATGGAGATCGTCAGTTGTGACGGCAATTCAGCAGTCGTTGCAGGTCAGAAAAGTATCAACTACGGAATGGCGCTTAATTCCGCCAAAGATTCAAATGAATATTATGTAGTCAGCTTCAAAAAAGCCGAAAAGAATCCTAATGCGGGAAAGACAGTCTTAACGCTTTATGAAGCCGAGGACTTTGCATCAGACAAAGTAAACGAGGCTATACAGTTGTTTAACAGTTCGAACGGCAGCTGCTTTATCAAGGTAACGGATAAATACAAAGAAGACCGCTCCGTCCTTTCAAATGCTAAAAGTGATGATGAATACAGTACAGCACTTCTCAACGTGAAGAGCGATATGAGTAATCAGCTCACAATGGATATCATTAACGGCACCGGTCCGGACATTTTTATCAGCACAAGTGATATCGGAGCTCTTAACAGCAACACCTATCTTGCTGATCTGGCTCCTTATTTCAAGGATATGGATCCTTCTAAATACTTCACCAATATTGTTGAGGCATCTGAATTCGACGGAAGACTTTATCAGATGCCTGTCTGTTTCAGACTTTACGGAATCATGACCGAAGCAAAGTATAGCGGTGCCTCAGGTGTCGGATTTACAATTGAAGAGTATGAGGAGTTTTTAAAAGGTCCTTTGAATGGCACAGATGCTCTCAATAAATCTCAGGCATATTACTTCACCGATCTTTTCACTTCCATGAGCGATATATTCATCAAGAAAGGAAAAGCGGATTTTACTTGTCCTGAATTTTCTGAACTTGCCGTTTTCGTAAAGGAGAATGTTCCGGAAAAGCGCATAATTGTTGACGATCCCATGGCACCGGCAACGCATAGAACAGCTTCAGCCGGCACATGCTATGGGATCGGCAATTGTTTCCGTGAACAATATCAATACAATGGGAACTTTGCACTTTTAGGGCTGCCTTCTTCAGATGGCCGGGGGCCTGTGTTCGAAGCTTATACTTCTGTGGCTGTATCCTCTCAGTCAACAAATGTTGATGCATGTGTTGAGTTCATAAAGATCCTTTTGTCTGATGATATTCAAAAAGGAATGGCGGAACAGGAACACCTGGTATTGAACCGGAACGCATTTAGAGAAGCCGCTATGGAAGCGGCCGAATACCTTAACGGACCTGGCGGAAATTGGATCTTTGGCTATGATGTTGCTGTTTCAAACAGACCGATGAAATTCTCTGAAAAGACTGTTAATGACTTCGAGAAGATAATCGACAGCTGTTCGAGAATTTATTCCGAAGATGCTGATATAAGCAAGATCCTTATTGAAGAGATGCCGGCATACTTCACAGGACAGAAGGATCTGGATTCAGTAATAGCGATTGTTCAAGACAGAGTGCAGAAAGTTTTGGATGAACGAGGATAAAAAGTGGCTTAAAAGTGGCTTAAGATATGAAGGAGTAGCCCAGAAACGCCGTCCTTTCAATGTTTTTAATTGTTCTTTAGACGCTCCTAAGCGGTAGGCCAGCAGTTCGAATCCGCTCACGATCACCAAAGTTATAGAAAACCACCTGTGCTGCTTCAAACAGGTGGTTTTTCTTTTTTCAATAATATCGACTGATAAGATGAGCACATTTTGACGTAATTTGAATTAAAATATTACAAAATACGAAAGGAAGTACTGATTCATGAGCGATGAAGAGAAAAAAATCAAGCATATTGTGAAGATAGATAATATGGAAGTCAAAGTCGCCAAGAAGCGTGTTACTAGCGCTAAGTTGATTGAGTCAGGAATTCTCGTGTGAGGATAAGAGATGAGAAACTGGTATACGGCTGATACACATTTCGGAAGTGATTCAAATGACATCCTGATCCGTGACATGCGTCCGTTCAAGGACATAACGGAATATACGGCTGAGCAGGTCAGGATCTGGAATGAGCAGGCGTCTGCTGATGACACGATCTATGTTATAGGGGATTTCTGCAATTATAATTCTCACGAAAACGATTATAAGAGCGGACTTGCTGTATCCAAGCTCGTTAACGCTCATATCATCTTGATAACCGGAAACTCTGAAGAGCGTGTTATTGATAATCATTTTGACGGAGACTTTAACAAATTCAGAGAATACTGCCTGACTAATCCCGAATTCAATTTCGATGATGTTATTAAGAACACATATATCGATATTAACGGCACAAGATTTTTCCTGACCCACAAGCCTTCTGACCATGATAAAACTTGCCTGACGCTGTTCGGTCATGTTCATAAGGGATTGGGATTTTACCGTCCGTTCGGATTTAATATGTGCACGGATATCAATAATTTCCGTTTGTTTAATGATGACAATATAATGTTCCTGATGAAGCAGAAGAGAGTGTATTGGGACATCGATCCGGATATCAACTGCAATTAGTAGGAAGGGGATAAGGTATGGATAACGTCTTTTTCAGAAAAGCTATGCCTGAGGAACACATTATGGTTCTGACATATGAAAAGCGCCTTACCAAACTTGAGCTCCTGATATTATTTTTTGCTGTTATATCATTTATTTTGAATTTGGCGGTGCTTATTGATTTTCTGTTTCTGGGCAACACTTTTTGGACAAATCTTCCGAACTCCAGGACTGGCAGAGGAGAATATACACGGTTCTGCATACTGCTTTCGGGTTTGGTTTTAGATCCGTTTTTTATTATATTGATCGCAGCGAAAATAAGCCGGCTAAAAAAGATTAAGAACGGCGACTATGTTGTTCAAAGAGCGATGGCTGTAAACAAGAATAACGACTCAATTTCTTTGTGGAAAAGAACGGTGAAGGTGACATTCATGTCAGATGGCGGAATGCTCTATGTTACGGACATTTCTGAGATTGTAGCGAAGGAAATGCCGCTCGATAAGCCTGGGCTGCTTATCCGGGTTAACAGGAACAGACCGCCTGTGATATATGATGAGTGCAGGTTTATTTATATTTAATTAGCAGAGATGACCGGGAAAAGTTATTATGTTGTTGGACCTTACAGCGGAAGATAAATACTATTATTGGTTGATGACAAGTATAGGGTTAGATGAAGAGCTTGTCGGTTATATTCGTGACTGCGTCGAATCAGATGAAGAAGTTAGTGCGCTAATACTTGAACTGTATAACGAAATTCAAAACAGAAACACTCTGAAACGGATACTTTATTTATCGCATATCGAAAGCACTGAGATTAACAAAGATTCAGTTGAGACCCAGATAGGATCAAATATACGCTTGGCTGTTGAGCCTTTCGGGAATGAAGGAGGGATAAAGAAATAGATGATTGCAAGATGTAGTAATTGTGCGGGCCGGCTGGTTTTCGATCCCGGAACACAAAGGCTTGTATGTGATAAGTGCGGGAGCAGATTTAAGCCTGAGGAATTCAATGTTTCCGATAAAGATCCCGTCTGGGATAAACGGCCTTATTCCATGAATGAGATCCTCGGTACGGACTCTGAAGAATACATGGATTGCTACGTTTATACGTGCTCAAGCTGTGGCGGAGAGATTGTCATCAACAGCAAAGAGGCTTCGACACAATGCATATACTGCGGCAATCCCTCAGTTATCTTCAGCAGGATCGCAAGACGTAAGAAACCCGCTTATATCCTGCCCTTTAAGAATACGCGCGAGTATGCTTTGGATAATATCAAGGCTAAGCTCAAGAAAGGTATCTTTGTACCAAAACTATTGAAGAATTTCACGGCGGACGATGTGCGCGGAATATATATTCCGTACTGGATCGTAAACTGTGAACATCATGGTGCTGTCGTAGTAGAAAACACAGCATACTTTGGCAAATCAGAAACGTCTTACCATGGCAGAGCAGGGAAAATGAAGATCGTCAATCTTCCCGTAGAGGCTTCACGGATGCTTGATAATAATAGCAGCCTCAGATTGGAACCGTATGGTCTTCAAGCACTGAAACCATTTGATGAAGATTATCTCTTGGGCTTCTATTCTGACATTCCGGATATTACATACGGGGAACTGAAGAACGTTGTTCATAAGCGTGCCACAACTTTGTTTGATGAAGCAGTCATAGATAGCACAAGCGGAAAAATCTACGATGAAAGACATTCCACCGCGATTGATTATCAGAGCCGGAAATGTATTATGCTTCCTGCATGGTTTATTACATACGAATATAAAGGCAAGCGCAACACCATTCTTGTAAATGGCCAGACAGGCAAAGTGGTCGGCGGAATTCCATGGAATAAGAAAATGTTTTATTCGCTTCTTTTCGCTACAGGATTACTGTTATCCGTTTTTAATTATTTTTTTCTGACGGGTTTTGGAACAGCATTGGTTAACTTAGTATGGGGCAACCCTTTTATGACGATGTTTCTTATGTTGACCGGGATAGTATCCATGTTTTCATTTGGAATAGCTACTATAAGTAAAGCAAGCAGGAGTCTGGAACTCACACAGTCGGGCTCGATCTTCAATTTTGTAAAGAAAAGGCAGGGGTGAGTAATGGAATTCATTATTTTTATTGTCTGCTTTTTTTCTGTCGGCCTGGGGTTTGGACTGGCTTGTGTTATTTTTGCGATTCTTCTTTCCAGATCGAATGACATTGGAAACAGCACCGGTATGGTAGAAGATTATAAGATCGATATCTCTTTCGACGTTAGCAAGGACCATTTGGAGCAACATTGGGAAAAGCAGGACGAGGCTGATCTGTTCATTATAAACTATACTGAGGATATTAATTCAGGTATTGAAGAACCGGATCCCGACAAAGTGGTTGAGGCGATACCGCTGAACCGGTTTGAATTAGAAGATATTACAGCTATTTACGTGGATGGTTGATCAACAGTAATCTAGAGAAAAACTTGTGGATTATGAATATCGTAGAGAGCTTTCACATGGCAATAGAGACCGATGCCGGAGCATTTGAAGGTGAATATGTTTTCGGAGCCGTATCTATTTTAAGCGTTATTGACGGAACAAATCTGCATAATGATTCTTTTAAGAATAACGACGGCGTTATGGAAATGATGCTGGTCAGGAAGCCGGACACGCGTTCGCAGGCTAAGGAAGTGCTTATCCCGCAGTCCGGAGCGTGAATCTTCTTATCTGAATGATATAATTCCTGTTGTGGGGCAAATCATATTAATGCAGCCACTGCAGTTGAAGTCAACGGCTGCAAACGCAACAGGAGTATAAGTATGGGAAATCAGGATATATATGAGAGTTGGAATAAAGAGTCGGCAGGAGTCCTTTCTGTAACGCCGCTTATCCTTAAAGCGTGCGAGGCCGGCATGCTAGGACAGGCAACTTTCTTTCCCGGCGGCTGCATATATAAGTCGATGTTTACGTATTTGTGCGGGATACCGGACAGTGGTTTTCTATCAGAGCATCCGGATATTCTGTATGAGTCCAGACTTGTATGCATGAGTGATGAATGGGCTGAATATATCAGGAAGCTGCCGTCAAAGTTTATTCTCAGAAGAGAGCTCATGGAGCCGCTTTGTTCCGAATCTTCCAAGATCATGAATGAGCTGCCGGAAGGATACAGTTTGAGCCCCTTTACGGAAGAGATCTTCGATATGCATCCTTTCGATCATGGCAGCAGTTATTCTGACTATCAGGAGTTTGCGAAAAACGGAGCCGGCGCTGCCATTCTGTTTGAGGGAAAAGTCGTCTCGGCAGCTTCAAGTTTTATAACTTTTGAAGACCATGTGGAACTGGATGTTTTCACAGAGCCGGAGCACAGGCATAAAGGGCTTGCTGATCACTGCGTTTACGAGATGCTGAAGCAATGCAGGAGCAAAGGCCTTACGGTGCACTGGGATGCGCAGAACCGCATGTCGTCCAAAATGGCAGTAAGCCACGGATTCGTACCGGTAACCGATTATGCTGTTTATTGGCTGGATGGTGAACATGTCTGATGCAATAAAGAATTACCGTAATATGGTTGAGCAGCCGTGGGGCAGGATGTTCTATGAGCTGATTTATAAACAGTTGGATGTATGTGACAGTAAGAAGCTGAAGATCCTTGATTTTGGTGCGGGGTTCTGTATTACGGCAGATCATTATGCGAAGTCTCATGATGTAACCGCTGTAGAACCGAGCGATGAGATGCGCTCTCTTCGCGTTGAGAACAATCCTTACAAGTTAGTCTGTGAGGGAATAGATTATCTTTCTGGTATTGATGACGATTCCATGGACCTGGTTATCTGCCACAATGTTCTGGAATATACAGATGACAAAGAAGCAATATTGAATCAGCTGCTAAGGGTGACAAAGCCTGGCGGCCTGTTATCGGTCGTAAAGCACAATCTTTACGGAAGGGTTATGGCAACCGCCGTAATGTCTGATGATCCCAAGACTGCATTAAGCCTTTTGAATCAGAAAGAAGAGAACAGCATGTTCGGCAGACGGGACGTGTACAGCAACGAGTGGCTTAATAACCTTCTTGCAGATAAGATGACGCTTATCAATACATACGGTATAAGGACTTTCTTCGGATTATCCTCAAATAACGATATCAAGTACACCGAAGATTGGTATCAGACCATGCTTGAACTGGAATCAAAGGCATGCAGTATTGATGAATACGCGAAAGTGGCGTTCTTTAATCATCTGATATTTGCGAAAAAACAGAATGCAGAGATGTGACTTTAAGCTTTCTTTCCGGATTCGGGTCTGCCTTTGCAGCGTGCGATCAGCTCATCCGCATCTCTGTAGCCGCGGACCTTCTCAAGTTCGTTCAGGGCACTCTTGTAGGATCTGTTATTAAAGAAATGCTTTCCTCTGCAGTAGGACTCAAAACGCTTAACGTTTGCAAGTCCCTCGTTACAGAACTTGATAAGTTCGGAAGAGACTACATCGTTAAAGCTGTTGCAGTCATCTGTTGCCTGCTTGAGAAGGAGCTTTGCCTCATCAGCCGCAGCCAGAGTCGTCCTGGTGTTTAAGATAGTATTAGCCTTTTTAATTGACGTAATTATGCGGTTGTACTTGGCATAACCCGGATACAGTTCGATGATGGCACGTTTCTTACCGCAGTTTGCACATGTGCAGGTGCCGTCAAAATGATTATGGACCAGTTCTCCGCCGCACATCTTGCAGTTTGCCGGAAGCTCGTCTGATGCGGGAAGCTCAGGAGCAATCTCCACTTCTTTTTCCAATAACGTATCAACGGAGACTTCATAAAATTCCGCTATTCTTTTGATCATGTATTTATCAGGGTATGCGCGGCCTGCTTCCCACCTATAGACCATGATGTCCGGAACCATTAATGAAGCAGCCACGACCTCTTGTGTGAGTGAGTACTTCTCTCTTAACCTCTTCATGTTCTCGGCAAGTATAGTATCCATATCAAGATCTCCTATCCTCTATATTCTTTCCATATAATAGCGAAAAAAGTGTTTGATTTAAACAGTAATCAGATCAGGAAGGCTTGTTCTCATCTTCTTCATCTTTTTTGCAGGCTGCGGGAATTGCCGATGAGGCAATATTTACGGCAATGGATATCGCCGATGCGATCTGCTTGGATATTACAGTAGTCAGAGCATTGCTGATTATGGAATTGCCTATAACGGCAGACTGCATTCCGTATGTCTCGGCAACGAGCATCGAAGCGTACATCATGCGCCTTTGTCTGTCCATCTCATCGTCCTTGAATCCCTTAAGATCTTTGAGGCGCACTTCAGCTTCCAATACTTCATTGACTAATGTGTCAGTATCGGTATTGACGTTGATCAACGAACCGAGAACGATAAAATCACTGCCGTTACCAAACTTGGCTTTGCGGTCTGTAAAAGTATTGAAGAGTCTTACGACCTTATCGCATTTATCCTTGGTGTCTCCGTAAGAGATCGCGAGCACTTCGCTTATCCCCTGAACGGCGTCTGAAGATGCCTTGACCTTACATGTGTTCTTAAGATAATCATATGCTTCTTCGATATCTTTCACGATAGTATCGGCGCTCTTGTCGGTAAGGGCGAGAAACATAATGAATGAAGTATCTTCTGTCGATGTCAGAACAGGATGAGCTTTGTCCATGAGAGTTCTTATCTGGTCTGCCTTGGCGATCAGATCATCTGCTTCGTCCTGCCTTCCGAGATCACAGATGAGAACGGCGGAAAGAGCCATGTACGAGTTCTCGAGCTTAGTTCCCTTGTGGATCTTCTTATAGACTTCCGAGACGTTCTTGATGTATTTCTCCGGATCATCGGACAGTGCCATCTTACTTAAGATGACAAGTTCAGGATTTGCCCTGAGATTTGATAAAAGACCGGTATTCTTCTCCAGGATCTTTTTGCATTCCTTAAGTCTTTGGGTATCAACTTCTTTATCTTCCGAAGTGAATATAAGGCCTGCCATCAGAGCCAGAAGCTTGTCATTTAAGAAGTATTTCCTGTGGATTTCTGAGCAGTTCCTTATAAGAAGATCGCACTTTTGATCTAACGCATTGTTCATGTATTAATCACCCTTTAGGCTCACGAATTAAACAGATCACCGAGTTTTCTGTATGTATCAAAGATAGTCTTTACACTTTCTTCGAGTGTTTCCCTGACATCGTCAGTTATCGAAAGGGTGAGGCAGACTTCGTCAAGGATCTGCTTTTCCCTGTCATCGAATGCGGTATCGGCATAAGCGACTCCGTAGAGCTCGAAATAAACGATCTTACGGTCTTTTGCGCTGCTGCCGCTTAATGTGCCGAGTTCTTTCTTAAGATCAATCTCAGATGCAACAGGATATTCAAATCCCGTGCCCATTTCCTCGTTATATTGCTCAAGGATAGACTCTTCTTCTCTTACGCTTCCGTCAGATGATGCAAGCAAATTAGCTATATTCCAAAAGACCTTTTTCTCTTCAAGTGTTAATTGATCAAGCAGCATATGCATCCCTTTCTTAATAAAAAGATTCCTGTCACATTATATCAAAGGACAATTGCTTTGTTGAACAGTGCACAAAAGCTTTCTTTAAGTGTAGAATTTATATGTATTTTGTGGGGACGATAGTATCGTTGCTTTTTGGGGGAAACATATATGGGAAATAATAGGATTAAAAGATCTGTTAGTGTGCTTATTTCTATGCTTCTGGTTTTCGCACAGATCATATCTGTTGCCGGATGCAAAGGAAAAGATGAGGATGGAGTCAAAAGGGTATCCAGGGATTCCACCTGGTTTAATGCAAAAGTAACCGGGCTCGATGGAAAGTACAAGAACAAGAAAATGGACAGTTTCTACTGTGGTTTTCTCGGAGTATATAAGGACGGTGTTCTTATACGGTCCGAAGGAGTAATTGATATTTTAAATCAGAAATCTGACCCTGATAACCAGTTTAATAATTTTGATTACTACAGTTTTTCCGGTGACCTGATATCTTCTTTCGATGCCCGTGAACTGCTATTAGACAAAGAAATCGACGATGTTATTATCTGTGACACGGAAGTTGTCTTCAGAATGCATAAAAATGTTCTTTCTGAAGGTGAGAAAGAAAGCAAACGTTATCAGCTAAGTATAGATCCTGAGACAGGGACTGTTGGCGAATTAAAAGAGATTGAAAGTGTTCCGGCAGGCACATTCAGCGGTCTGGATGAGAATGGCACTTTTTATAGAGGTACCTGGGTTATCGGAGAATTTACAGTATCCCAATACAGTAAGAGCAGAGGACAATTATTTGTAATATCTAAAGACGGTAAAAGTAAGACGGTTGATCTGTCTGTGGATCCTCAATTTTCAGATGCAGATATCCATGACTACATAGTTGTTTCAGAAACTGAAATCCTTTTGGTTAATTTTTCCGATAAAGCCGCCTTTATCTCTTTGAACCTGGAGACGGGAGAAGTTAAGAATAAAGACGAAGAATACAAGTGGCTTAAGAAGATCAAGTTTTTTACCAGACTGTCATCGTTTGGCGGGAAGACATATGTTAAAGATGCTTACGGTGTGAAATATATTAATTTTGCATCGAAAGAATTGACAGAGGTTTTATCTTTTAACGATTGTAGCGTCAACAGAATAGATTTGACGCAATCGGATCTGCTTTATGTTAAAGATGATAAGTATGTGTTCGCGCGAATAACTAGTGACCTTGAACCGTTTTCTCAAGATTTTGAGAAAACTAAAGATATACCTGAAATAATCGTTCTTGAGAAAGCAGATAAAAATCCGAATTCCGGAAGGATAATCCTTTCGGCAGGCACAGTCGGAAGTTTTTATTTGGAATATTCTATCTGTGAAGCAGTCAGAGTATTTAATGAGACAAATAAAAAGTATTATGTGCAGTTGGAAAACAAACTCAATATCCTTGATTATGTGGATTACAGCAATGCTGATAACAATGATGCAGTTAACGGAATCTTTTACAGCGGTTCTTCTGAACTCAGCAATCAGCTGGCCACGGACATGCTCTCGGGCGACGGCCCGGATATAGTTCTGTATGCGGGTGATTACAGACAGATCCATTCGGAAGAATACCTTGTAGACTTGAACAGGTATGTAAAAGGCAATAACGGAATCAATGAAGCAGATTATTTCTCGAATGTGATCGATGCAGCTAAAGTTGACGATAAACTGTTATTTATTCCGATGGACTTTTCTGTAAAAGGCATATTAACCGACAGAGCTAACGTCAGAGACGGACAGACAGGATTTACTTTCGATGAATACGTAAAATTCGTTTCTGAGGCATGCAATGGCGGAAATCCGCTGAGCGGGACGCGGCTTGAAGTCCTCACGACTTTGTATTCATATGCTGATGATTCCTGTATAAACGGGAAAACTGTTAACTTTGATAATGAATCATTCAGGGCTGTTTGCGACTATGTAAAGAATAATGTCAACGATAAATCCTTCAACATATCTCAAGACGCTGATGAAGCGTATTATAGCGGCCTGGATGATCTGTTGAGCCGTAACGGGTTAAAAGCAAAAAATCTGACGCTTTTGGGATATCCGTCGGCAGACGGACGCGGACCGTTGATAGATATAGGTATTTCTATCGGGATCTCGGCTTCCGCGCCTTCTTCAGTTGCTGATGGTGCCTGGGAATTTATCAAGATCTGCTTAAGCGATGACGTTCAGAATACAATTGGCAAGAGCGTCAGCAATCCGCTGAGCATTAAGGCATGTGAGTCACTCTCGAAAAATACGATCGAGAGTTTTAATAAAGCCAATCCGTCAACTAAAATAGATGAATCGATCATAGAATCTTACAAGAAGGTTCTCATGTCCGGGTCGCTAATCGATAATACGGATCCTGCGGTATTGATCGTAATAAGAGAAGAAGTTCCGCCTTATTTTGTTGACCAGAAGAGCCTTGATGATATCCTGCCGATCATTAAAAACAGGGTAACGACGATATTGGCGGAAAGATCGTGAAGCAGATGAGGAATTAACTTTATGGGCAATAGATTTTCAAAGATATTCCCTGATGCTTTAGATAACGCAATGGTGCTGTTTTTCACGCCAAAGGGCAACTATGGTGACTTGTTTAATGAAGACGGAACGGTAGCCGCGCATTATTCTTATCTGGCTATATGCAAATACTATGACGACAACAGTTTTTATCTCTTTATGTGCAATGAGGATTTTGAGGTAGAGACAGATGCAGTATTTGATACGATCGATGAATGCATGAGAGCCAAAAAAGGAAATGATGGCGGGGAAATCAGGTGGGTCAACAAATCAGACGAAGTATATTCTCACTATCTGCTTTCAGTGGAGGTCACTTTCTTTTCAGGCGGGAGAACGAAACTGCCGTCTTCCGGTTATAGACCGGATGCTGTATTTGAAGGTCATGATGAGAGTGATCAATGGGGGATATTTTTAAGCAATCTGAATGCCGATTCTTTTGATAAACCCGTGTCTGCCATAATGAATTTCTCACTTCAGACATATCATTATCATCAGGTAAGAATTGGTCAACGGTTTGAGATGAGAGAAGGACCCAAGGTTACCGGTGAAGGAAGGATCGTTGAGTTCTCGATAGATTTAATACCGACAAAACGTTTTTCTCATAGAACCTATGGGAGGTTATTGTCTGATGATCTTCCCGAAGCGGTCTATACATGCCCCGCATGCAGGAAAAAGGGTTTTGCTTTCGATCAGGATCATCCGGAAACTAACAAATCTGAGTGCTGCAGGATCTGCGGGCTCCCATCTTTTTTCTTCAAACACAAAAAGAACTGGAAACTATGGAAAGAAAGCTGGAAAGAAAATGGTGCAAAACCCGTTTTTGAGCTGCCGTTATCCGAGAGGATAGATTATGTGGATACAATCTGTGATTGTGAATACTGCAAAGAATACGTTATTCCAAGTGATGATGACATTAGAAATAAATGCTTGGATAAGAGGATCTTTTCCGACAATCAACGCAAACTTCCTTTTGTTAAAGATGACAGCAAGCTGACCATCACAAATGACAAAGGTGAAAAGTGGGAGTTCCCATACGAGACAAACAAGGTATTAGAACTTGATAATGACAAAAGATATGTGATGCTTATAGAAGAATGCGGTTATGCGAGACTCCTTGCCAGCGATTATCTTGCTGTAAGAGAGTCGCCGCGATTAAGTTATCCGGGGCTTACCTCTGAGGCATTTGGTTTTGTCGGTGTCTTTGAACCGGTCTGTGTTTTCGAAGACATCGAAGGAACGATATATACTGCTGTAGTTCGCCAGGGCAAAGGAGAGTCCGTTTTTAAGGATGATGAATTCCATAAAAAAGTTGTCTCATTATGCGAAAGAATAACTGAATTCATAAACACTTTGCCTGAAGGTGACCGTAGAATTGGCGTTCACCAGATGATGATTTCTAATCTGGAGAGCCTGGACAGAAATGGTGATCCTTCCAGATATAGGGCAAATAATCTTGTCTGGGTTTTGGATAAGGAAAAGAGCCTTCCTAAGGAGAAGCGGTATCTGAGTGATGAGCTTGTTGAAGAACTGTCGGAAATTGTTGAAGAGTATAAAGTCCTGAAGAGAGTGTAAAAGCGATAATCCCTGTTTCTTGACACCGGTTAACTCCGGTGATATATTCCTTATGAATGAATATTCGTTCAGTCAAAAAGGAGGAATTAGGGATGCCGAAGACGGAAGAGCAGTGCCAGCAGATCAGGGAAGATACCAGAAACAGGATACTTAAAAAGTCTTCTCTCTATTTCGCGCGCAACGGATTCGGAGACACGAAGATAGGCGATCTGGCCAGGCACATAGGTATAGGGCAGGGAACAATATATCTTTATTTCAAGTCCAAAGAAGAGCTTTTCGAAGAGATAAGGAAGAGCGCTGAGAACCAGGATGAGATAAAGCGTTTGAAGATGCTTGCAAAACTCCCTGTCCCTGCTAAGACCAAGATCGAAAAGCTTTCTTCTGAGATGGAAAAGAAACTTAAAAACGACGAAGAATATGTGGTTAAGATCACTATATTGTCACAGCTTCTTTTGGAGCAGAAGGAAAACTTATACAAGAACGATCTTTATAAGATCCTCGCAGAGATAGTAAGGCAGGGACAAAAAGAGGGAAGCGTTGCAAAAGGCGATGCTGTCTATCTTGCTGACCTATATTGGGGCACTGTCTATATGTATGCATTAAAAAAGCTCTTTGTGCCTGACTGCAAGATGGTAACAAATGATACGTTGTCGCATCTCCTGGTGAAATGATGAAAAGAATAGCAGTAGTAACGGGCGCGACCGGAGGCATCGGCGGGATGTTTGTTAAGAGGATCTGCCTGATAGACGATATCGAGGAAGTATGGGCAATCGGCAGGAACAAAGATAAACTTGAAAGACTCCGCTCGCAGGATCAGAAGATCGTACCGGTAGCAGCAGACCTCAGCTCGGACGGAGTAGAGGCTATCTACGGACTTATAAGTGAGAAATCACCTGATATAAGGATACTCGTAAATAATGCAGGAACAGGCTATATGGGGCCTTTTGAGAGGATGGAGAAAAAGCAGGTCGCAGATATCTGCAAGCTAAACTGCAGCGTCCCGTCTGAACTGATATCAATATCGCTCCCATATATGCATGAGGGTGCGAGAATACTTAATATCTCATCGGCATCTTCATTTCAGCCAAATCCTTATCTTGCGATGTATTCAGCGAGCAAGGTCTATCTGAAGAACTTTTCGAGAGCGATAAATGCCGAACTTAAGTCAAGGAAGATAACGGCAACTGCTGTGTGCCCCGGATGGGTGGATACAGGGATGCTGCCGAGAACAAAGGACGGCAGCAAGATTAAATATGCCGGCATGATCGCCCCTGAAATAGTTGTAGACAAAGCACTTAAGGATAGTGCCAGGGGAAAGGACATGTCAGTGCCGGGAGTATTTGCAAAATACTTCAGGTTCTATTCAAAAATAACGCCTGCAAATATAGTAATGAGCCAGTGGATTAGGAGCATAAGGAAATACATATGAGATACAGGATCGATACTGAGAGAGTAGATCTTTTCGACGTGAATATAGTGATAACGATGAAAGTGTCACTTGATAAAGACATACCGTTTGAAGACGCGCAAAAAGCGTTTTATAAGGCGTGCAGCCTTCATGAGGTGCTTAATTCGAAGGTGGTCATTGAAGATTCCGGAGACGCTTTTTATGTCAGCTGCGATGAGCCTCATAACAGCATAAGCATTACGGATCTTTCGTTGGAAGAACTGGTCATAGAAAACGAGAGAAAAAGATTCAGAGTAGATGAAGGCGAGTTTATCAGGGCATTTTTGTCTTCCGACGGAATCGTCTTCATGATGCATCATTTAGGCGGAGACGGTAAGTCTTTGCTGTATTTTATCGAGACGTTTATGAAGTGCCTTTCAGGCCGGGAATGTGAATATCTTCCGTTCAGGTCGCTCGGATTATCGGACCTTCCAAAAGAAAGCAAGCTGCCTTTTTACTATGAGCTTTTATCCCGTTCGTGGAACAGGAATTGGAAAAAGGACAGAAAGGTCTTTAGTTTTGCCGACCTTGACGATGCATATTCAGGATTTTGGAAAGACCGCAAAACAAAGATCGAACTTAAGCGCTATTCAAAAGACGAACTGGACGTTCTCGTAAAGAACGCGAAAAATGCCGGAGTATCTCTTACGGCTTACCTTATTACTGACTTTATCAAGGATACTGATTCTTCTATGGATGTCGGCCTTGCAGTGGACGGAAGAACAGACGGCAACAGATCCATGGGAAACCAGGCTACGGGAATATCGGTCAAATACAGATACGACAAGAAAAAGTCTTTTGAAGATAATGCAAAAGCTGTCTTTAAGACTATGCGTGAAAAGCTTGATGACACCAGATCACGTTATCTGGTATTGCAGTTTATGGGGCTTTTAGATCCGACGCTTAAGGATTCTCTGAACCTGGTTCATGCAGGATGCTTTGAAAGCAAAACAGCTTCTAAAGTCGCCGGTTTGCTTGGTTATGGAGATAAGGTCAAAGACATCAGCATCACAAACCTTACCAGGGCGGATATTCCTTTAGATTACGGCGATGTCCGTATCCGGGAGATAGTTTTTGTTCCGCCCGTTGTTTCATATGCGAAAAATGTCATAGGCATCGTTACGACAGATGATGTCATGACTGTCGCAAGACATATATACAGCACTTGATTTCCACTGACTAAAACCGGTTTTAAAGCCGCTTTTATATTGCATTCAAAAAACTCTTGAAAACAATTTTTAATCATATTAGCCTAGTTTTTGGACGTCCAAATCTTACTTTTAGAGGAGGCTAATGTGGAACGGAAAGAGTTTCATGCATTCGTTTCAGAGAGCAAAGGAAACGAGAGCAACATATGCCAGATATGCGCGATAAAAGGCGGCTCTGTTGTCTATGAAGATTGCTGGAGAGGCTTTACGGCAGAAGATCCTATAAACGTTAATTCAGTGACCAAAGGAGTCATGGCTCTGCTTGCCGGCATTGCAGCTGACAAGGGCTATATAAGAGTTAGCGATAAGGTTATGGATTATTTCCCTGATTATCAGGTAAAGCGAGGCGAGAAGACAATCTACGATGTTACCGTAAGGCACCTGCTTACAATGACAGCGCCTTATAAAGGCAAATCTGAACCGTGGAAAAAAGTGTGCACTTCAAATGACTGGACTAAGGCTGCTTTGGATTTTCTGGGAGGCCGTGTCGGCATCACCGGTGAATTCAGATATGCGACTTTGGGAATACAGATCTTAGCCGGCATTATCGAGAGAGCGTCAGGTGAGAAGCTTATAGATTTTGCGAATAAGAATCTCTTCATTCCTTTGGGAATCCCGGAGCATGTTATTCATGGTGACAGCAGCAAGGAAGACCAGTTCGATTTCTTTATGAACAAGGGTCCCAGGAAGAATGAATGGTATTCGGATCCTCAAGATACGGTTACTGCAGGATGGGGCCTGTGCGCATCTGCAAGAGATCTCGCCAAGATTGGTGATATGGTGCTAAATGACGGGCGCTTTAGCGGCTCTCAGATCGTATCTTCTGAGTGGATAAACAGCATGCTCACACCTTACCAGAAGTTGGGTGAGAGATTCGGAAACATGTATTACGGTTACCTATGGTATAAGCCTTTCGACGGCAGGGAAGTATATGCTGCGATAGGCGACTGCGGAAACATTATCTATGTGAACAGAGAAGAGAATGTTGCAGTTGGCGTGACCGGGACATTTAAGCCGATGATATTCGACAGGGTCGAGTTTATTGAGAAAAATGTGCTGCCACTGACGATGTGATGCAAGGACGGTTAGCCGCGACTCTGAATAGAAACAGTTAAGATATGAAATGATCCTTTCCCGTTACCAGGTGCGTGGCAGGTAGGTGTCGCTGCCGGTATAAATCTCATAGATATCATTGAAGCTCCTTATCTCTTTGCCCCAGGAGATATTTACAAACTTGTCGTAGATATACGGTTCTTTTCCGTCATCTTTTTCGAGATGGCTGAAAACAAGCAATGAGAATTTCTTAAACTCATTAAGTCCGTCTTCTGTCAGAGGATCTTTTCCATTGTTTTCGATAAAGCGGAACCAGGTAAGGTAAACTCTGTTGCCGATAACTTCAGCAAAATAATAATGATAATGAGTGTCAGAAAATGAAAAGTCTTTTGTCTCGACAGATGCAAATATATAATCATCTGTCTGTTCGATTATTGTAGCTGAAACAAAATCTTCAGAATTTTGTCTGACACGTGCGTCCTCGATGCAGACAAACCCAATGTCTTCGAGCTGACTCTTAAACTCAGCCAGGGTAGTAAAAGTTGTATCCTGAAGCACGAGATCGTCGGATAAATATACCGGTTCCTTGAGCCGGATAGTGTTATTGCAGCTATAGTAGTTGTTGCCGTAATCTGTACAACTGAAAGAATGGGTCATTGTGTAGTCATCGCAGTTGTTGCAAATAACCGTTGAATAATAAAGCCTAATTGCATATCTGGATACTGCTTCTTCAAAAGTGTATGCGTCCTTCAGATCGCGTGTATCATCCAGATAACGGATATTGTCCGGAAAGTTCGGATTATCCGATAGAGGATGCGTTCCCATAAGATAAACTGATTCGAATGGTATTTCACCTCGCGGGAGCTCATGGCTCGTCTTAGTAGTATTTGCCGGTTCTGTATCAACGGACGGATTAACGCTGTTGCAGGCGTTCAATAAAGCCAGACTGCCTATTAGACAGAGCGATATTGTTAATCGCAGTATACTTTTCATTTTTGATTATCCCCCTAAAATTCCTGGCACCCCTTATCTTAAGGCTTGCTTCAGATATATAAATATTACTGCACATCCCGATGCTCATCAATTATTTCTGATATAATGAATCTCTGGAATAAGTGAATAGGGGGAGTTTTTTATGAGATTCCGTGAGGATCTTAAGGCTTACTATTTCAGCACGAATCATGAGACTGATTCAGAAGAGCGCTCGATCATCTATGAGCAGACTAAGGATTATCTGAAGGGGTATCTTCACACCACATTTAAACCTGCAGATACAACCGGAGGAACTGTTAAGAAGTTCCTGCCGATTGTTATATTTGCCATCGCTGTTGTACTCCTGATCATCTTCTCAATAAACAAGATGATTCCCGCTCTGATATTTACATTTGGAGGAGTGTTCATTCTCTTCGGCATAGCTTTCTTCCTGCCGGGCAATAAAGATGAAGAAACGCCGGAACTTCCGCAGCACTCCAAGGTTCCCAAGGCTATTCCCGGAGCTGCCATCATAGCGTTCGGACTGGGCGTAATCGTCCCTGCGGTTTTTGCACCGTCGATAGGCTATGCAAAGGCAATGGCAGCAGGCTGCGGAACATGGTTCGTTCTTGGCGGACTCTTCTTTATCGTCTATACGATCGTTGGCTACTTGAGGTTCTCGAAGGCTTCGAAAAATACGGTGCAGGGCAGATGCATCGGCTATATCAAGATGGTTGACGGGGGCAATAATAACAGCAGCACTATCAATCATCCCAGGTATTACATTACCGGAGCTCCTGTTTTCGAATACACGATAAACGGCGTTACATATCAGGCTTTCCAGGAAGACAATATGAGGACTGGCAAGCTTACGCCTTATGTCGGTGACACGGTAGAGCTCGGTGTTATGCCGGACGATCCTTATGCTGTTTTCTATCACAAGAATACGGGTGCAAAGATCTTTGCCATAGTGATGTCGGTCATTGTTCTCGCTGCAGGCATTTTCGTGTTCTGTATGCTGCCTTCCATAAATGACAACGGCGGTTTTGTGGTTAATACCATGGGCGGCCAGACTAGGCTTGCCAAGGCGAAGTTCGATGATAAGACCATTGCGAAATACATCACCGTGGATTATACGATCGAATATGTTACGGTCACAGGCACACATGAAACCAACGGTATGCCTGCTATAGATCTGTCCAACGGCAGAGGCCTGATACTACAGGAAAAAGAGAAGGATAAGTATCCTGTAGGCGCAGAGATCTATGTCGTTTATCCTGCAGACGGGTCTGCCAGCCTTAACTTCAGGGCCGAAGAATGGGAGTATTCCGGCACGCATGAAGTAAAAGGACTTCCGTAAATATTTATCAGGAAATAAGAAATCAGGCTGTCTCATGTGAGGCAGCCTGATTAATTTAAGTCATGTAAGTCGGTTTGGGTCCTAAGTACGATTCAGGTATCTTCGAACCTTCCTCGCAGATCACGATCTTCTGCAGGACGAGGTTCGGATTGATTGCATGAATGCTTAGAGTGTTTACACCCTTTTTCAGACTGACCGTAAATGTGGTCTTGCGGACATTGTCGAGAACACCCTGTGACCAGTACGGGTTGCCGTCTCCGACTGCAAATCCTTCAGGGATCATGTTGATCTTCTTAAGCTTGCCTTCGTTGACGCTAATGCCGACAAGGATCTTCGGCTCGCGGGAGAACGGATTGCTCGGGTTGGTATAGAGCGTTACATCGTATTTGCCTTCTTCAGGAACGTTTATCTTATATTCAAGATAAGGTGCGTTCTTTACGCCAAGGACTTCATCCTGCGGATATGCCTTGATCACATCCATGCCGCGGCTGTAATCACGGATAACGCCGTAAGCGGCAAATGAAGGAGAAGAATACGCTTTGCTGTAGTCTAGTGGCAGGATGGAGATGTAGTTCATTCCGAATGCATTCTTCTCGAGCGATCTGTCGAAGATATTTGCCTTGATGATGTCTTCTCCGAAATCTTTCCTTCCGACCCAGTGATGGACTTTCTCGCCCTTGAATGCGGAAGCCCTGTTGAAGGGAACCTTGACTACCGTATATCCGTCAGCGCTGTGGATGCAGAACTCCGTGGAGTCGCCTTTCTTTATAGCAGAGCGGTCGATCTTAACCTTAAGCTCGTTCAGCGTGTAAGGCTTGATGGTGCCTTCTAAAGAAGAGAAGATCAATCCCTTGCATGGGTTTTCTACGGAAAACTTAACGTCCTTGTCGCATGCTGTGCTGAGGAGCAGTGTAGCTTCATCGCAGGAAGGATCAAGGAACCGGTCCAGAAGAAGGACTCTGCCTGTCCAGAACTTGCCTTCTGTGCTCTGGCATGAACCCTTAATAGTTGTAATGAGTCTTTCCTTATTGGCAGGCTCGAAAGTGCCTACTACAGGATATTTGCAGCCTTCCTCACACCAGTTGTTGAAGCCGATGTGTTCGGATAAGCCCATTCCGTACCACTTGCCGCCATGTATCTTGTGAAGCTCATCGACGATGATCTTATCGTACGCGATGCACTTGTTGATCTCCTTGGCGAGCGTCATTGCGTAAGTGCTTCCAAGCTCACAGAACGCGTGGTTCAAAGTGGTCAGGAGCCACATCCTCTGAATATTGAGATTTGCTGTCAGAGGAAGCCAGACTAATTCATAGAAAGCGAATTCCGTGTTGCCTGTGAACTTGGCTCTGAGTTTGTCGCACTTCTTCATGAGCGCATCGATATCCTCAAGAAGATCGAAAGTCTCATTATAGTTAAATGCATTGTAAACCTTGTCGTTCATCGCCTCTGTGCGGCGTGCGGAAGTAATGCGGGTATAGCCTGAGAGCATTTCGCGGATGGCACGCTTGTCAGATGCTGAGATGTTCGAACTGAATACACGGTCAACGATAAGCTTCGTGTATTCGGCCGGAGCGTCCGGATTCGTTGTTCCCCAGCGGTCGAAGTCGTAAGCGAGATCGAGGAAGAATGACAGCGGATATTCGGTGCTGAAGATATCGCCGACATTGACGATCCAGAGGTCTCTGATGCCGAAGTCATAAGCTGTGGTCATCTGTTCCCATGTCTTTGCGAGATTGGATGTGTTGAACCACTCGAAAGAGATCGGCAAGCCGTGATAGTCGAAGTGATAGTACATTCCGTAACCGCCCTTGTGACTGCGCATTTCAGGTGTCGGAACCGTACGGAGATTGCCGAAGTTATCGTCGCAGAGCATCAGGGTTACGCCGTCAAGCTCAGGATCGCCCATAAGGCCGGGCGTCTTCTCATCGCCGTAGAAATAAGGCTCAACTTCCTTATAAAGAGCGAGCATTCTCGGTACTTTATCAAGGTCCTTGTTTACGTATTTTCTGATGAGCTTATTCTGAGTCTTCAATACCTTACGCAGCAGGTCGATATTGTCCTTGAGCGTCGCATCCTTGCCCATGATCGCGGTATCTGCTTCGCCGCGCATCCCGACGGTGATGACATTTTCGAACTTGCCGCTTCTCTTAAGGCCGTCTTCCCAGAATCTCGTGATGCCTTTCTCGTTCTTAAGGAAGTTCCAGGCATCTCCGTAGATCGACTTGGGACCTCTTAAATGCTTATATTCCTCGCCCTGTCTTAAGCACGGCTCGTGGTGGCTCATTCCCATTACGACACCGAGCTCGTCTGCAAGCTCGGCATTTGCAAGGCCCGGACCGTCATCAGGGAAGATCTCCGCCCACATTGCAGGCCAGAGATAGTTTCCTTTGAGTCTTAACAGGAGCTCGAAAACATGTTCATACATCTTAGCGTTGAAGCCGCCGAAGTTGTGCATGCAGAAGTTGCCGAATGCGGGCCACTCGTCGTTGATGAAGAAGCCTCTGTATTTTACGGAAGGCTCTTTCGATACCATGCAGTAGTCAGAAGGGATCTTGAAGGTCGTCATTCTCGGAGGCTTTATGTCGAGCCAGTCGATGAAAGGGGAGACACCCAGCATCTCTGAAAGTTTGAAGAGACCATAGATGGTGCCGCGCTTGTCGCTTCCCGTAATTACAAGAGAAGAATCCTTAACTTCGATCTTATAGACTTCGCGTTTGCCTTCGATATCGGTTGTGTCGACGCCGGTATCCTTAATGAGCTTGTCGCCTGCAAGGCCTACCAGGATCGGAGACTTGCACTTGGAGGATTCAACAACGGAAGGTGCAGTTCCGAATACGGCCTTGATATCGCCTGAGACCTTTGCTGCTATCTTCCTGACACCGCTTAATGTGTCTTTGCCGCAGACGATCTCGATATCCTTGTTTCTGAGCTTTGAAGAAGAGATTATATAGTCCATAAGTACTCCTCGTAAAATAAACTTCCATACAAGCATACAACACTTGCTGAAGTTATTATATCGCAATCTTAAGTATTATTTTATTAATTACCGCGGTCAACAGCAAATTTAAATGGTGATGCCGTCGAGGGTGATCGTCAGCCCGGTTTATTCGGTTTTTCGAATACGGGTTAATGGCAGGAAACAGTTTCCCTAATCAGCAAATATTTATTGAGAAACGATAAAAAACTCTTGAAAAACGAAAATCACTGTGTTAGTATTCTTGCTGTAAGGCATGCTTTTACAGTTTTCAAGGAGGAAAAACAGATGAAATATGACGACGTGATCTTGAGATGGGCAAAGATAGCCACGGTCCTTTTTACCGCCATGGCTGTTGTTGCCGATATCTTCGGTGTAGTCATTGTTAAATATATTGCGTACGTATGGGCCGGAGTTTTCGATCTCCCGAGAGTAATCGCACTCACGGTTATCTTCTATATCGGAACTATAGGCGGTTATCTGGTGCTTATCCCGTTATTTAAGATGTTATCCAATATGAGCAAGGATAAGGTCTTTGACAGAGAGAATACCAAGATAATGACGATCATTACATGTGCTCTTGTCGGGATCGCGGTTGATTGCACCGTATGCGGCTTCATCTGGAACGGCGGCTGGATCCTTGCGATCGTAGCCCTGTTCATGTCACTTGTCGTACTCAGCATCAGAGTTGTTTTTTCCAAGGCGATCACGATGAAAGAAGAAATGGATCTTACGATCTGAGGAAAGGAGGAGAAACATGATCATAGTAAATCTTGATGTAATGATGGCTAAGCGCAAGATCTCCTCCGGCGATCTGGCTGCAAAGGTAGGAATCACACAGGCAAACCTGTCCATTCTTAAGAACCAGAAGGCAAAAGCCGTAAGGTTCTCAACACTAAACGATATCTGTAAGGCATTGGATTGCCAGCCCGGGGACATCCTCGAGTACAGGGAGGACTGATCACAAATGGATAAGAAAATCATCTTTCAGAGGCTGGGCGTTGTCCTTGCCTATCCCTTAGCATACCTATATTTAAGGCTCCTCGTAACCTTTTCTGAAGAGTTTTATATACCGGTATCAATAGGCTCCGGAGAGTTTAAATACAATATCGCATATCCAATATTTGCATTACTCTTTATAGCCGTTAACGAGATAATAAGGCGCGGAAGAAGAGGGTTTGATGCCAGGCTTACTTCCGGCACCAAATTCTGGTATGTCATAACGTTCCTTGCAGGACTTACGGCTACGATCGCGTCTGAAGAGGTATTTGGTGATATCGAAGTAGTCTCTTTGTTTGCTATGCATCTTGGAGCCGTTTATTCCGTACTGGTATCAAATGACCTTCTGTTAGGCGGCAAGACATCCGGATTTATACCTGCTGACCTCATTCACGGTTTTTACGTAAAGTCATTTGCCGGTTTCCCGAATTTTGTAGTTGACTGGAAATGCTTTGCAAAGCCGCGCAAGGAAGGTGAAGACGGAACTGAAGCGGCTCCTAAGAAAAATCATTTAAGCGCAGTATTATTCATCATCATAATGTCTGTTCTGATGATCATATCGGTCTGCCTCATGGCTTCGATCGATAAGGATATCGGTATCTTCTTTGAGAACATCTTCGATGATCTTGAAAAATACCTGGTAGGCTTAAGAGCAGAAGAGATAATATCACGCATGATCTTCGCGATCCCGGTGTGCTTTTATCTGTACGGCCTTATGTCAAGAAGCGCTAAATCTGACGGGGAAAGAGAGAAGCGCGTCGCAGCAGGGCTCCTTCGGACCAAGGGACGTGGCAAGACTGTATCTTCCGCGCTGGTCTATGCTGCTGCAGGCATCTTTGTAATCGGATATATACTCTTCTTTATTAAGAGGCTTACTTATATGTTAGGCGGCTTTGCAGGTGATGTTCCTGACGGGATGCTCGTATCACGCTATGCGCAGGAAGGATTCTGGCAGATGGTCGGTATCGCAGCAGTAAACATGTGTGTGTACATTGCGATCATCCTTCTCGGAAAAACAGATTCCGACGGCAAGTTCGCTCTTCCTGCCAAGATACTTGTTACGCTCCTCATGATCGAGAACATCATCTTCTCTGTTATATCAATGAGCAAGATAGGCCTGTACTACAGTATTTACGGATACACGCCTAAGAGGATACTCGCCATGTGGGCAACTCTCTCTCTGGGCTTTGCAGCGCTGATGACGATCATCACGGTTCATCGCGGAAAGCCTCATTTCAGGGCAGGAGTTATTTTCACGACTGTCTCCTACATCGCGATCTGCATCCTGTCGGCAGTACTTGTTGCGGTCGGAGCATAAGCTAGTCATACAGGAATAGGGATAAATAATAAGGGCTGTCCGGAAATCCGGGCAGCCTCTAATATATACTATAAATTAATTATATATTATATATGTATTAGTAATAGTTATTTTCCCCGAAATGTAATATTACAAAACCCAACATGTAGTAAAATGTCACATAAATTCTGTTTACATTACAGGGCCTTGGTGATATGATTACTCCATAAGAATAACATACATTTGTTCGTTTTTGACAAGTGTTTTTTCGTGATTTTAAGGAGTTATTAGTATGGTTGAGTTTAATTGCACAGTGAAGGACATTTTCAGAAGGCCGAACATGATCGATAAGGCGGTAAGGGATCTCGCGGACAAGGGATATGCAGAGCATGCCGTTACCTATACCAGATTAAGGGACAATATCTTTAATGCGCTTGCATATGCCGCAGGTAAGATGAAGGATTATGAGTATGACGTTGCTGTCAGTTACCTCGGATCCAGGTGTTCCGAGCAGACTCTTGCGAAGAAGACATTTTATACTCACAGGACCATAAGACGTTATATTCGCAAGGCATGTGACCTTATAAGTGAATATTATCTTAATGAGATGGGGATAAAGCTCCTTCCAGTGGATACCAGATCCGTTAAGTGCAATATCACTTCCGGAACATTCTGGGATAAGGTTGATTCACTGATGCGCGGCAGCATTGAGAATGCCTGTGTAGTGATCCTCTGCTGCTATGAGAGGAAGTCTGTAAATTACGTCTGCAGTACATATTCCATGGGAAGCGATAAGGTGAAGAAGATCGTAGGTGCGTTTGATTCCGTACTCACAGTCTACGACATTCCTTCAGCTGATCTGAGCGCCGTTTAAGCTGTTTATAACCTCCGTATGCATTAAGACAGAGTGTTCACATAAGACGCGAATACTCTGTCTTAATGTTATAATCTTAACTGCTTAATATAAACGCAAAGCATAATGGAGGATCTTTATATGACCATTACTTTCGATAAGCTTCCCTGTAATGTAGAAGAACTTAAGGCACTGCCCATAGCTTCTTTGAATGAACCCGAATATGGCGCCGCACTCTTTGTTGCAGCCATGATGAACTATTCCGCTAATAAGGAAGAGACATTTGAGATGCTGGATTTCCTTAACGGACCTTATGAAGTAACTGAATATCAGAAGCAGTTTATCGCAGACAGGATGGCAGACGGTGATCATGTTGTCAGGTCCTTTTTCAGCGGTACATCACCCGATAATGATTACACACCTTCAATGCCTTATACGATCGAGACGGAAAGAGGCTTTGACCAGGAGACAGACGGAAGGATGAGGATCCTTCTTACATCATCCGGAGCTGATACAAAGCGCTTTATCACCATGCGTCACAAGCCTTCGACCAACCAGTGGTTTGTTGAAGAGCAGATGATACTCGGCATGATCAGGGCTCCTAAGTCATCTGATCCGTGGGCTTGATAAGGTCGTATAAGCATGAAGACAGAGAGAAACTTCCCCAAAGTATCAATATCCCAGAAGGCTGCCAGATCATTGAAGAATGGTCATCCGTGGGTATATGCGGATGAGATCTCATCAGATGCGGAGCTGACAGACGGCTGTATCGTTGACTGTTTTGAAGGCTCAAGCTGGCAGGGCGCAGGATTCTATAATTCAAATTCGAAGATCGCTGTAAGGATAATCTCGCGCAACAGCAATGATGTCTTCGATCAGAAGTTCTGGTACAGGCGCATGCTCTATGCGGTCTCATACAGGAAGACTGTCATGCCGGGAGATGACTTCAAATGCTGCAGGCTTATTCACGGGGAGGCTGACCAGATACCTGGCTTTACCTGCGACAGATACGGAGATATCGCCGTAACGCAGATAGCCTGCCTTGGTGTGGAACTTAATAAGGATCTTATCTATAAGGCTCTTATGGATGTTTTTGAAGAGCTCGGAGAACCGCTTAAGGGAATCTATGAGAGAAATGAGCTTGCCCTTCGCGAGAAGGAAGGCTTAGCGCTTTATAAAGGCTGGTATGGCGGCGCTGATTATCCTTGCATCACTGAGATCACGGAGAACGGCATCAGGTATTCCGTTGATGTTGAGAACGGCCAGAAGACAGGTTTCTTTTTGGACCAGAAATACAACAGGCTGGCTGCTGCCAGGATCGCTAAGGATAAGAATGTCTTAGACTGCTTCACGCATACGGGCTCATTCGGCCTTAATTGCGCCTATAACGGCGCCAAGCACGTTACGAGTGTCGACATATCTTCGCAGGCTGTCGAGATGGCCAGGGCCAATGCAGAGCGCAACGGACTATCAGATAAGATCGACTATGTGTGCGAGGATGTTTTCGAGCTCCTGACGAAGATGGCAGAGAGGAAGGACCATTCATTTGATTACATAATCTTAGATCCGCCTGCATTTACCAAATCAAGAGATACTGTCGATTCGGCAGGCAGGGGATATAAGGAGATAAACCTCAAGGCGATGAAGCTTCTTCCCAGAGGCGGATACCTTGCCACCTGTTCTTGCTCGCACTTCATGACGGATGAATTATTCAGGAAGATGCTCTCTTCTGCGGCCAGGGATGCCAGCGTCAGTCTAAGGCAGATCGAAGCAAGAACGCAGGCACCGGATCACCCCATACTTTGGAATGTTCCGGAGACAGAGTATTTAAAATTTTACATATTCCAAGTTGTTTGATATGCCGGTTTTCCGGACAATGTAAAAATCCTTGAAACGCCCTGAAAATAAAGCTCAGCGGCGTTTTTTACTGATCTCTTTCACACAGTTTAGCCTATCTTTTCTCTCAATCTTGTTGTCGTTTTGATGCTGATATGAAGATGATTTGAAAAAACGCAGTAATAACCTTGTATACAGAAAGCGAGGTTTGCATTATGTGCAGTGAGATCTTAAATGAACAGAATAACAGTTGTTTTGATAAGGACGCTACTCTGGTCATTAAGCAGGAAGCGATTATAAACAACGTTAAATATATTAAGGATAAGACAGGAGCGAAGATCATCGCTGTTGTTAAGGAGAACGGTTACGGATTGGGAGTAGCCAATCTTTATCACATCCTTCAGGATCAGGATATATTCATGTACGCCGTTACAGCTCCCTGTGAAGCTATCGCACTCAGGAAAGAGGGCTGCACGGAAGATATCCTCATGCTTACGCCCATCTCTGATTTCAGTGAGCTCGTAACGATGGTATCTTTAGGCGTCGTAATCGCTTTGGGAAGTGAGGATCAGATCCCTGAGCTTCTCGATGTGTATAAGCTCGTCGGAAAGAAGCCGAGAGTTCATATCCAGATCGATTCAGGTCTCGGAAGATACGGTTTTAATGCCGATGACATGCTGGACTTCAGCAAGCTCAAGGATTGCATCTCGATCGAAGGCTGCTTCTCACACCTGGCAGGAAGCATACACAACTATAAGAAGAGTGTTGAGAACCAGGTACGTGTTTTCGAGCTTGCTCTCGAGAAGATCAAGGCTTCCGGTGTAGAACCCGGAATCTGCCACATCGCTAATTCCAAGGCAGCAATGACTTTCGGTTCATTGGGCTACGAAGCGGTAAGAGTCGGCAGTGCCATATTGGGAAAAGTCGCTGACAACAATGAGCTCGAGGAAGCTGTATGGCTTGAATCAAAGGTGTTCTCCGTATACGAGAGGCTCGAAGGCGAACACATCGGATACAGCGGTGAAGCTTATTTAAAGAGAGACAGTTCCCTTGCAGTAGTAAGGATCGGAACGGGATGCGGCATAGGCCTTATTCAGAAGAGCACGATGGATTTCTCGTTCATCAATATCCTGAAGAATATCATTAAGCGGATCAAAGATGATCCTGTCTTAAATGTGTGGATAAATGGAAAGAAGAGTCCGGTGATCGGCAGGATCGGTGTATCACACATGACTGTCGATGTAACAGAAAACAAGGTAAAGGCAGGAGATATCGTTAAGATCGGTGTAAATCCTTTACTGGTTCATCCTTATGTAGAAAGGCTGGTGGTCTGACATGAAAACTATTAAACAGAAAAAGCGTTTCAGTTTAAATTCGCTTATAAAGTCTGTACCCGTAGAGAGTTTTCTCGCCGGTGTAGTCAATGTAAGTGTCTGTTTCCTCTCTGATGAGAACATAATTATCCCAGTCACACTCACAGAAGAAGGAAGTGACGATGTAGTCGAAGTATCCAGCTTCGATCAGTCGGTTCTGCTCTTCAAGAATTGCAGGGTAGCTTGATTCGATATTGAGGAAGCAGAAGAACCTGTTTTGAGGAAGAAGGCCTGCAGCAGTGTAGAAGCCTGAATCCATAACATCGTAAGTAAGGATCCTGGCGTTTGGTGTCTGATTGATTGTCTCAGCATATCGGAACTGCGCCAGGAATTCCTTTTTTTGGAATATAAGATAATTATTCTTATTCAGAAGTAAGATCAAGGCATAGAAAACTACCAGCGCTCCTGTGATGAGTCCCTGCATGAACATAGGATTCTGCTTGAAGAGCTTCTTTATTACAGCCAGGCCCTTGCAGAAAGGGATCAGAGCAAGAGAGAAAAAGCCTGCCAGGATATAGATGTAGTAGTAGATAAAAGTGTTTCTCGTAAATGTTATTCCTATAGAGAGAACGAAAGTTGCAAGGAAGAGGAGCAAGGTCTTCTTCCTGTATTTCTTCCCTGTGAAGAAGAGCGATACAAAAGTCGCAAGAAGCAGTATTCCGAACTTCGGGTATTTAACGGACATCTTGCAGATCGCATATAACGGAATATAGATATTCCTGATCACAGGTATGGAAGCCAGAGCCGAATCTGTTTCTCCGGAGTGATAAAGGAATATGTTGTTGTAGAAATATGCTTCCCAGAGAGAAGCAAGAGCTCCGTTTGCAAGGAAATAGACCAGTACCGGTGCTGAAAGCATCAGGAAGCCTATGGCAAATCTCCACACTAGTGACCAGAGCCTTTTAAATTCCTTCCGCTTGACCGCAAGGATCAGGATATATAAGCAGAAGCCCGCCATGAAGCCGATGAACGTATACTTTATCCAGAACAGTGCAGCCGTGATAAGGCCGCAGATAAGAGCCTCTGTCCTGGATGGGAGCCCGTCGCCTTTTACGATGGCTTTAAGCCCGAAGTATAAGGCTATCGTAAGAAGGGGAAAGCAGAGTTCTTCCGCGTTGCCGCCGAAATTAAACAGTCTGGTCGAATAAGTGAGCCCCAATAACAGGGGAACCAGAGCGATTGCAAACTTCGGAGGCTCGGCAAAGAGCTTTACGGTCTTCCATGAGAAAACCGCGAACAGGGATGCCATGACGCATTCTGCAATCCATGCACCTATAAATGACTTCTCTGATATCAGGGCAGCCAGAGCATAGATAAAATAGAGCAGGGGCCCCTTTTGTTCGTAGAGGTCCCTGTATGGAACAAGACCGTGGATAATGCCTCTGCCTACTGTAAAAAAGCAGTTCGCATCGTCCCAGGGATTGAACGGGTAAAGTGGAGAAGAAGCTGACACGACTGTTATCGTGACTGCTGCCGATATTACCAGGATGGCAAGTTCGGATTTGGTAAGCTTGCCGTCAACGCAGGGTCCCTGAGATCTCATCGGTGATTATTGCCTTATCAGATCAAGCTTCAGCCTTCCACAGACCGTGGAGGTTGCAGTATTCGTAAGCTGCAATGACCTTCTCGTCAGCACCGATCGTGAAGACTGCCTTAGGCTCAGAGCCGGGCTTAAGCTGTCTTACAATAGCGCCCTTGTCTGTCTCGAGAGCGATGAATGTGATGTAGTGTGCATCCATCATGGGGTGAGCGACTTCGCCGACTGCAACGGTAACTTCCTGACCGTTTACGCTGATCACGGGCACGTGCTTCTCACCTGCAGCATCAGTAGTGTTGGGGATGAGTTCTTCAAGATGACCACCTTCGCAATCGGTCTCGAAAAGCTTGGTTACAACGGTTCCGCACTTACCAATAAAAAACTTCATGACTCTAAATCCTCCTACTGAATTTATTAAGTAAAACCATTATAACATTTTGTCCCTGCAAAGGTTCCTTTCCGGTGAACTGAAAATCATTATGGAGGCTTTATGTCGAAACGAGATTAAATCTTAATGGAAACAACACAAGAGTGATGGTTTTTGTCCAAAAAGAAATTCTTTTTGACTTAATGGGAACGGAGGGCTTCTGTATAATTTTCGTGGAGTCAGGAAGACTCCGGCCAAAAATACTATATGAGGTGGAATGAATATGGCTAACATTTTTGATTTAACGGGTAGAGTTGCTGTAGTTACAGGCTGCTCCACAGGACTCGGTGTTCAGATGGCTAAGGCTCTTGCTAATCAGGGCTGTAATATCGTAGCCATTGCACGCCGCCAGAATCTGCTTGATGAGGTTTGCGCTGATATCGAAAAGACATACGGTGTAAAGACTCTCGCAGTAAAGCTCGACATTACGGATACAGCAGCAGTTGACGCTGCTACAGATGAGATCCTCGCAAAGATGGGCAGGATCGACATCCTCGTAAACAATGCAGGCACAGGCGCTGTCGCTCCTGCAGAAGACATCACAGATGAGCAGTTCATGAACGAGATCGACATCGACCTCTTCGGTTCCTTCAGAATGGCAAGAGCCATCGCTAAGAAGGCAATGATCCCTGCTAAGTTCGGCAGAGTCATCAATATCGCTTCAATGTATGGTCTTGTAGGAAACAAGGTCGCTCCCGCATCTCCTTACCACGCTGCAAAGGGCGGGGTTGTAAACCTTACAAGAGCACTCGCTTCCGAGTGGGGTAAGTACGGCATCACAGTTAACTCCATCTGCCCCGGCTATTTCTACAGCCCTCTTACAAAGGAGACATTGGATTCAGAGTTCTTCCAGGCTAATGCAAGAACGATGATCCCTCTCGAGAGATACGGCAACGACGGCGAGCTCGATACGGCAGTATGCTTCCTCGCTTCTCCCGCAACAACTTATGTTACAGGCGTAAATCTCCCTGTAGACGGCGGATACACAGCAATGTAATCCATTCCATAAGGGCGCTTGACGTCCTTGGTCTGAACAAATAAATAACCGTGCAATTCTTTTATTTTTAATAAAGATTTGCACGGCTTTTTTTGTTATGATATGCGTTGGAAGGGGTGAATTGTTGGAGAAGTCAAAAGACAGTTTTATTTTCTCGCGCAAAGAACTGAAGCGGGAGGCGAAGAGCAATCTCAAGCATCATTATCTGATGTACGTTGTTGCCTGTCTTTTCTCACTCATTATCCAGGCAGAGTTCTTTACGTCCGATAATCTCATCTCCGTAAGAAGACAGGTTGTTTCTGACGCGGTCAATGCTTTTTGCGAGCTTACCGGAATGGAGGATGTCAGAAGGCTCGAGAATGCTTATAACTCCATTGACTCTGATGCGGACTCTTTATATAAGGACGTTAAGCAGTTCCTCTATAGCAAGACTCTTGAAAATGACGATGCCAACAAGGTATTCGGCAGGACGAAGGGAACGCTCAACCAGATCATAAATTACATAACGGAAGAGACGATCATCTCAAATCTCTATTCAATCGTTATACAGTTCATAGCTTTCGGTAATGTGGGGAAACTCCTGCTTATCATACTGCTTGCGGTAATGGCGTTATTCGCATGGATGTTTGTCCGTAATGTATATATTGCCGTCAACCGAAGGATATTCCTCGAAGGCCGTACCTATAAGAGGATTCCTTTCTCGAGATACCTGTTCTTCATCAGGGTGAAGAGGTGGATCAGAGCCTCCTTTACGATGGCCTTAAGAACATTGATCGAACTGCTCGGCATGTCCACGATCATAGGATTTCCGGTCGTTCACTTCGGCTTTTTCCTGATGCCTTACATCATTGCCGAGAATCCCGATATCAAGCCTTTCGAAGCCGCAAAGCTTTCATGGCTCATGATGAGGGGCAATAAATGGAAGCTGTTTGTTATGAGCATGAGCTTCATGGGATGGTATGTATTGGGAAGCTTCACGTTCGGCATGTCCAACATCTTCTTCTCCAACCCCTACATGATCTGCTGCTATTCCGAGTATTATGCCCAGATCAGAAAGCATGCAAAGGAGAAGGGTATTGCCGGTGCGGAACTGCTTAACGATGAATATCTGTTTGTCAGAGCCGATTCCAACAAGCTTGCAGATGTATATTCTGATGTTATTTCCGAGATCTCCAAGCCTGAGTACTCTCTTGAGAACCTTGAAGGCCGCCGTGAGAAGTTCTTTGCCAAGAACTTCGGCGTCATTCTCTGGAACAGCAAGGAAGAGATCGAATATGAGAACCGACAGGCCCACAGGATGAAGATGCAGGCCTATGAGAAGGAAGCAACGGGACTCGTCTATCCTTCAAGGCTTTCACCTATCCCTGAGCAGCGCAGGATCAAGGCTCTGGACAACATCCATTACATGAGGCACTATTCGCTGTCTTCTCTTGCAATGCTGTTTGTCATCTTCTCGAATTTCGGCTGGACATGGGAACTTTTCTATTACTTCCTCATGAAGGGCCAGCTTATCAACAGAGGCTTTAATCACGGTCCGTGGCTTCCTATCTACGGATTCGGCGGACTTATCGTTCTGATGGGCCTTCACCGCGTGCGCAGAAGACCTGTTGTCTTCTTCTTCTCGACTATCATCTCCTGCGGTGCCGTAGAGTATTTCACGAGCTGGCTTTTAGAGGTCTGCTTCGACAAGAAATGGTGGGATTACAGCGGTTATTTCCTTAACCTCAACAGCAGGATCTGTGCTGAGGGTCTCTTTGTATTCGGTGTATGCGGACTTGCTTTCATCTACGTCCTTGCACCGCTCCTCGATAATCTTATCCGCAAAATAAACAGAAAGGTCCTCGTGCCTTTGGCCGTGACCCTTGTTATGATCATCGCTGCAGACTTCGTTTATTCGAACTTCGTGCCCAATACCGGTTACGGCATTACGGGTAATTTCGATAACGAGGACGATGTGACAGTAGAATCAGTCCTTGAAGAAGGATAGCTTCAGAACCACGTCTGAACGGATTCAACTGCACCTGTTGCAAGCACGATAGCCAATGCTACGAGGAAAACCAGGAAGCATATGATCGTGTAGCAGAAGTGGGATCTTGCGAAGTTCTTCTTGTTGATGTTCTTTGCACCGAGCGCGAAAACGATAAGGAATATAAAGCCTATTACCGGAATCGAGAATAAGATCTCATATCCGAAGTAGCCCCACATCGATATCGGACGGTACTCCTCAGGAATGTTTTGATTGTCCATTTTAATATCCTCCCTTATTCAAAAAGCACTAAAAATGCTGAAGAAAGTCTAACTTTTCTTCGAAAGTAAATATAGCACAAATGCCTTGTATTTCGTCTGATAAAATGTTAATTTACCTCATACTGATTATTACGTAAGGAACAAGAAACTATGGAAAAGAAGCCTTTTGTTACAAAGAGCCAGATCGAAGAGATCGCCAGAACACATCACACGCCTTTCTATCTTTACGATGAGAAGGGGATCCGCGAGAACTGCGAGCGCGTCAAAGCAGCTTTTGCCTGGAATAAGGGTTTTAGAGAGTATTTCGCAGTAAAGGCTACACCTAATCCTTATATTATGGACATCATCAACGACTACGGATTCGGCTTTGACTGCTCATCTGAGGCTGAGCTTATCCTTGCAGATGCCGTAGGCGGCCCGATCATGTTCTCCTCAAATGATACTCCTGCAAGAGAATATGCGCTCTGCGCCAACTTAGGCGGCATCATCAACCTTGACGATATCACGCATATTCCTTTCTTAGAGCAGATCCTGGGACCCGAATTCCCTGAAGTAATGAGCTGCAGATATAATCCGGGCGGAGTATTCAAGCTCAGCAACGGCATCATGGATAATCCCGGTGATTCCAAGTACGGAATGACAAAAGAGCAGCTCATTGACGCTTATACACAGCTTAAGGCTCACGGAGTAAAGAAGTTCGGAATCCACGCATTCCTTGCAAGTAACACTGTTACAAACGAATATTATCCGACTCTTGCGGGTCAGCTTTTCGAGCTCGTCGTAGAGATTGCAGAGAAGGTCGGGATCGAGTTCGCATTCGTAAACCTCTCCGGCGGTGTAGGCATCGGCTACAGACCCGAGGATCCTGAAAATGACATCATGGTAATTGGTGAGGGCGTAAGAAAGCAGTTCGAGCGCGTTCTCGTCCCTGCAGGCATGGGCGATGTCGCCATCTACACCGAGATGGGAAGATTTATGCTCGCTCCTTACGGAATGCTGATCACAAAGGCTATACACGAGAAGCACATCTATAAGGAATATATCGGAGTTGACGCATGTGCTGCCAACCTCATGAGACCTGCAATGTACGGTGCTTACCACCACATTACGGTATTCGGCAAGGAGAATTTGCCCTGTGACCACAAGTACGATATTACGGGAAGCCTCTGCGAGAATAACGATAAGTTCGCTATCGACAGGATGCTCCCCAAGATCGATATGGGCGATATCCTCGGAATCCACGATGCAGGCGCTCACGGATCTGCAATGGGTTATAACTATAACGGCAGACTCTGGTGCGAAGAACTGCTCTTAAAAGAAGACGGTTCCGTAGAGCAGATCAGAAGAGCCCAGACGCTCAACGATTACTTTGCTACATTAGATAACAGCAAGTACGCAAGAAAGCTTATAAGCGAGTAATTTAGCGGATTCTGACTATTTGTCACTTTGTTTGTTTTTAAGGCCTTGTTATGTGCAATATGCACAAAAACAAGGCCTTTTGATTATGCAATCTGTTTAACAAATCCATTGTTTGAAACGGGGAGTAAGTGTACTATTTAGCTGTCCAAAGGAAAAGCCTTTGGGGATAGTAAAAGGACATAAAACTGATACTTAGGAGGTATTACATAATGAAAGCATTTTACTTAGACAACATTGATGTTGCAACACTTATGAAGGCACTTGACGAGTGCAAGGGAAACGTAATCCTTCTTACAGACGAGGGCGACCGTTTCAACCTTAAGAGCAAGCTCAGCCAGATCACAGGCATCATGAAGCTCATCGAAGGTGGTATCGTTTGCAATGCAAAGATCTCCTGCTCTGATCCTGACGACGAGGCAATGCTTTTCAGACTTAACCTTTTCGGAAAGGTTGACGAGGAAGCTTAATTCAGGCAATAACCTATTAGTAAGTTTTTAGTTTCTCAAAATGGCGGTGTCAATGACACCGCCATTTTTGGTGTGGATCAAAGGTTCACTCCGGCAGGCATGCGGCAGAACCCTTAACAGCCGGGCATAAAAATACCGCCTGACTTAGTATCAGGCGGCAGGTGCGTACGGTTGATTGCTTAAATAGGCTTATCTCTCGCCTATCGGATGGTATTCGACCTTTTCCTGAACGCTCTTGTAAGCAGGTCTTATGATCTTGCCCTTGCCGTTCAGCTCTTCGATGCGGTGAGCTGACCATCCTGAGATCCTTGCGATCGCAAAGAGGGGAGTGTAGAGCTCCATCGGTATGCCGAGCATTGAATATACAAAACCGCTGTAGAAGTCGATGTTGGCGGATACGCCCTTGTAGATCTTGCGCTCAGCGGCGATGAGATCAGCGGAGAGTTTCTCGACTCTCTCATAGAATTCGAATTCCTTGGTGCGTCCCTTCTCGGCAGAAAGATCCTTTACGTAGCGCTTGAAGATCTGCGCTCTGGGGTCGGAGATCGAATAGATCGCATGTCCCATGCCGTAGATTACGCCGGAACGGTCGAAAGCGTCCTTGTGCAGGATCCTCTCGAGATATGCGAGGATCTCGTCGTTGTCTTCCCAGTCAGAGATGCTCCTCTCGAGTTCCTTGAACATCTTGACGACCATGATGTTGGCGCCGCCGTGCTTGGGTCCCTTAAGGGAGCTCAGTGCAGCAACAACTGCAGCATAGGTGTCTGTGCCGGAACTCGTTACGACGTGAGTCGTGAATGTCGAGTTGTTGCCGCCGCCGTGCTCGGCATGGAGCATGAGGGATACGTCTAAGATCTTTGCTTCGAGTGGAGTGAATTTGTTGTCCGGTCTTAACATGTAGAGGAAGTTCTCTGCAGTGGAAAGATCCGGCCTTGGCCTGTGGACTACAAGCGAGTCACGGTCAAGGTAGTATTTCATTGCGTTGTAGCTGTGTACTGCAAGACTGGGGAAGATGGAGATCAGTTCCAGAGACTGCCTTAAGACATTCGGAATAGAAGTGTCTGCCGCCTGTGTGTCATATGCATACAGGTTGAGAACGCCTCTCTGAATGTTGTTCATGAGGTCAGATGAAGGCTTCTGCATGATGACGTCCCTGAAGAAGTTTTTTGGCATCTTCGAACGTGATTCTGCCAGAAGGTTCCTGAAGCTTCTGAGTTCATCTGCATTAGGGAGTTTTCCGAACAGCAGAAGGTATGTGGTCTCTTCAAAACCGCAGTGCATCTCTTCGGGCTGACCCTTGATCATGTCTTTTACGTTGATTCCGCGATAGAACAGTTCGCCGGGTGCAGGAACTGTCTTGCCGTCAACGGTCTTTGTTGCGTTGACTTCAGATATCCTGGTAAGTCCTGTAAGAACTCCTTTACCGTTAATGTCTCTCAGGCCGCGCTTGACATCATAGGTGGTGTAGAGCTCAGGATCTATGGCATTAGACTTGCAGATCTCAGCAAGACGCTGGATCTCAGGCGTTATCTTGGAATAGTTGTTTGTTGCCATAAGTCCTCTCCTTTCTGAGGCATAGTGTACGTGTCCGGTAGAGACACGACTCCTACTATTTTATATTCTCAAAAGAGATTATTCAATTTAAATGAGGTATCCGCCGTTTACTCCGATGATCTGGCCCGTTATGAATGAAGCCTTATCGGACTGAAGGAAATACAGCATCTCGGCGATCTCGGAAGGTTCACCGAGCCTGCCGACGGGAGTGTCCTCGCAAATGGCTCTTCTGTCGTCTTCACCAAAGCATTTCATCATGTCTGTCTCAGTAGCTCCGGGTGATACGGCATTGACCCTTATGCCTGAAGGTCCGAGCTCTTTGGCTAGTGCCTTGACATATGAATCTACGGCACCTTTGCTTGCCGAGTATAAAGATTCACAGGATGCTCCTGTCTGTCCCCACATTGAAGATACGGCGAGAATGACACCTTGCTTTTGCTTTACCATATCAGGTATTACTGCATTCGCGAGATTGAAAAGACCGCCGAAATTAGTATCCATGACATCCCTGTAGTCCCTGTATTTCATGTCCTGGGCAAGGCCTGTTACGGATATCCCGGCATTAGAAATGAGAACGTCGATGTGGCCGTTTTTTTCGAGCGCATCGTTAACGCATGATGCAACATTCTCAAAGTCTTTGATGTCACAGGCATAGTAATCAACGCCTTCGATGGCATTGTCAGGCCTGCCGCTGCGGCTGAGCGAAGAAACATTATATCCCCGGTTCGCGAAAAGCTCCGCGCATGCTCTGCCGATCCCTCTGGTACCTCCTGAGATCAAAAGATGCGGCATTGTATTATCCCCCTTAAAATCAATTCCTATAGCAGATATTGTACACGATTCTTTAAGAGCTTGCAGACTTTGGCGGACTTTTGTTTTACAAGAGCGCTCTTTATCTTTATAATATCAGGGTTAAATTGGAGGATTCCTAGTTATGTCTAAATCTAAGAACAAGGGCAAAAAGCCTCAGCAGAATGAGAATAAAACAGCAGATGAACTCGAAGCCAAGGCAGAGGAGATCATCGATACAGAAGGCGAAGTGACTGACGGAAAGATCACTGAAGAAGCCGAAGAGAAGGCTTCTGAAGCTGAAGAAGAGATCGGAACAGAAGATATCGAAGCTGCAGAAGATGCTGGATCTGAGTCTTCCGAAGAGGAAGAAGAGTCCGTAAAGGATGAAGGCAAGAAGCCTGAGATAAAGGAAGCATCTGAAGATTCCGAAGAAACAGAAGCCTTCAGGAAGCTTCATTTCATCGAAAAATGCAAGAAGGATCCCATCATTCCCGTATGCATTATCCTGGCGATCCTTGCACTGATAGTTGCAGGCATTTATTTCCTGCTTCCTAATGCCATGACTCCTTCAATGGGCATGACTCTTAAGGATTTCCAGACAAGATACAATAACGGCGATGTTGCCGCATCACTTCTCAACAGCGGTGTGGATATCACTTTCAGGTCTCCTGAATATGTCGATATCACATCTCATCCGAGTATCCTTGGTGACAAGGCAGTAATATCTGCAAAGCGTATCTATGCCGATTTCTTTGACGGACCTTTCAAGTACACATCTATCGGAGGCGTTGAAGGTGCTGCAAGAAAGAGTGATGAGAATCTTTCTTATGTAAGGGTTTATGTCCAGTATGGTGAAGAAGATTTCAACACCGTATGGCTTTATGCATCGAACACCATAGATGCGCTTTTCCCGGAGCTTTCTATGTATGAGGCTATGGATGTGGGCATGAAGATGATGAATGAGTATAACGGTGACGCCAGATTCTATGTAAAGGGCGATTATGCATTCAGGCTTGTTGCCGTAAAGAAGGCTGTTGACGGCGGCGCAGAGATCGTTTATATCGTTATCGACTGCGTTCCGAGGTCAGCGATCAACGAATCCCAGATCAGGGAGGATATCGAAGCAGAGTTCCCTTCACCTTCAGTATCTGAATCAGCAGTACAGACTGCAGCATCCACCTGAACAATCAATAATTACTGACTATTTACAAAACCCCCGTCAGATCTTATTCTTAAATCAGGAAGCAGATTTGCGGGGGTAGTTTTATGGCAAGGGGAGGATTCCACGGCGGAGGGTTCCATTCCGGCGGACACCATTCAGGCGGTGGTTACCGTTCCGGTGGCTTTTCCGGTGGCGGCGGTCATTATGGCGGCGGCGGTCATTACAGTGGCGGAAGTCACTACCGTGGCGGTGGCCATTACAGCAGCGGCGGTTATTCCGGCGGCAGCAGTGAGCTGAGCGGATGTGGCTTAATTATCTGCTGCTTGCTCTGGGCCGGCTCAACCTTTGCTGTTTCCACTTTTAACTCGTTGATCCTGGGATACATTCCGGGTCTTAATCTGCTCAATCTCGGTATTTTCATATTGGCAGGATTGTTGTTTATTCCCAGCTTTAAGCAATCTGCGAGGACTGTCGCACTTGTCGATCTCAGGAAAAGCGGTTCATCAAGTTCTTATGTGGGAAGCGAGTCATTTACCTATCAAAAAAAGGGTTCCCCAAAGACCTGGGCCGGTAAGACCGACAAGAGCTACCGTATCTCTTTTGCCGGTATGGAACAGGGCAAAAAGAACTGCGCGGAAGTCCTTGAGACCATGAAGAGAACGCCAAGGATCGTCTGGATGAGACCGACAACCTGGTTTGTTATTTCAGCTGTGATCCTTTTTGTGAACTTCTTTTTCTACGAGAGCATCATTCCGATCTTTGAGAATATGATAATGAGCGATTTTGCTTTTGCGTTTCTCGATGAATTGACATTCTATCTTCCGTCGGTCCTGGCGCTCGGCTGCTCCATTTTGAGCTTGGTTTTCGTTAAGGTCAGGGACAATATCCTCTATGAGTGTGCGGTAAGATTAGCATCAGAGATACAGACTGATGAGAAGACAGCCGAGACGGAAGCATTTATTAAAAACGAGATAGGCAAGAAGTGGTATCACAATATCTGTCCTAACTGCGGAGCAAGAGCGACTGCATCTCTTAAGCACTGTGTCAGCTGCGGCAGTTCTCTGGAAGTCATGGAAGGCGATAAGAACCTGTATTCCATAAGACAGATTAAAGAGGACGGTAAAAACTGACATCGGGAAATAGGCTGTTGAACGGAGGTTAAGATGGCTAGCGGCGGTTTTCATGGGGGCAGTTCTCATTCAGGCGGTTTTCACAGTTCGGGCGGAGGCGGCGGTTTTCACAGCTCCGGCGGCGGAAGCAGCAGTTTTCACAGCTCCGGCAGCAGCAGGGATTCCTGGTTAGACTCACGGTCCGATTACGGGTCAGACTATGATTCAGACATCTTATCGGGTCCTGCCGGAGTGGTCATTTTAATCTGCGGACTGGCTGCACTGCTTGTCTTTGCGGGTGGAGCGGTTTTCGCTTCTTCAGCCGTAATCATTTTTTCAGGAGCGAATGCTGTAACTTCTCCGGTTTTCCTCGTATGCGGCATTCTGCTGTTTTTTGGTATCAAGAGTTACGGCAGAACCAAAGCTGTCAGAGATCTATTGAAAAACGGCCCGTACAAGAGACCGGCCAGGGTCTGGAGCAGGAAACTGAAAAATAAAGATACGACTGACGGCAAATCGTTTTACGGAGAAGGTAAAACATATGCCATAGATTTTAATGACAATGATTTCGGAGACGAGAATTCTCAGAAGGTCTACGATATGGTGATAATGACTCCCGGGATCGTCTGGATCAGTCCGTATAAGCTGCTTGGTATTTCGGTGATCTTATTTCTGGCGAATTCTGTTTTCTATGAAGCGGTCATCCCGATCTTTGAGAAGATGATCATGACGGATTGGGCATTTAAGTTTATTGATTATCTCATATTCTTCCTTCCTACGGCCGTATGCCTGATCCTTTCCGTGTACAGTCTGGTAATCGTTAAGATCAAGGACAATCTTCTTTATGAGTGTGCAAAAAGGATCGTTGACGACAATAAAGCTGTAGCAAGACGTTTTAAGACCCAAGAAAAGATCACATTCGCATTAAGCCGGGTGTGGTACTACAATATCTGTCCTAATTGCGGCGCAAAAGCATCTGAGAAGGATAAGGTCTGCGGAAACTGCGGTTCTTCCTTAGAGTCGGATTTTTATGGCAGCGGAAAGCCTTCTATGTACCATCGTGTCGTAGAATATAATAAGAGCAGCAAGCAGGTTACAGAGGATCAAGCAAAGGAGAAGTCGGATAAATGATGAGATTTTTCAAGCACTCGTTAATTATCGGGATAATCGGGATTGCCGTAAGTCTTATACTGTTCATGACGAACTGGTACTATGAACTTGTGATACCGGTCTTCGAAAAATCGATGGATGACGGACCGCTTTTCACTTTCATCGATTACCTTACATTCTATACTCCCGTGATCCTGATGGTTCTTTTCCTGGCTTACATCATTGCAGGAAGGGTCTATTTGAAGAATCACCATCTTAAAGCCGAGCAGCAGATGACGGAAGAACTCATTGAGAGGAACACCGAGATCCAGAAGGCTTTGGACGAGAAAGCCGAATTTCTTAAGCATAAGTACTATACGAATTGCCCGAAATGCGGTGCCGTAAGGGAAGAGAACAAGAATGTCTGTTCTTTCTGCGGTGCTTCGCTGATAATCGAAGGCAGCAAGGATAAGAAAGCTTAACAAGTAGATCGGAGCAGAAGATGGCAAGCGGCGGATTTCATGACAGCGGTTCTCATTCGGGAAGCTTCCACAGCTCAGGCGGAGGTGGTTCTTTCGGCGGCGGCGGTTCTTTCGGCGGCGGCGGTTCTTTCGGCGGCGGAAGCGGCGGCAGTTCCGGAGATTACGACGGAGATCCCGGAGGTGGGGTTCTCGTTTTTGCATATTTGGCAGTGGCCGCAATCGGAGGAATACTTACATTTTTGATGAAGGTTGCTCAAAACGAGATTCCCGGGTTAAACCTCGTTAATCTGGTTATGTTTCTTGTAAGCAGCGTTTTTTTGATCATGAGCATCAGTGAATATCACAGGACCAAAGCGCTGGCGTTTTTTAAGGAATACGGGCCGGGCAAGAATCTTACCTATGTATGGAAAGGCGATTCCGTATCAAAGATCGAAACCGATTCCAAGTCATGGTACGGCTATAACAAGTGCTATTTCATAGCTTTTTATGATAAGGAATTCGGTGATGAGAATGCGGAAAAAGCATACAAGACGATGACAAGCACGCCGAAGATCATATGGGTCAGTCCCACTGTGTGGCTGGTCTTATCTATCGTCTGCCTGATCAGCACATTCTTTTTCTATGAATCGGTAATTCCGTACTTCGAACACGCTATAATGACTGACTTTGCATTTGCTTTTTTTGACCATCTTATATTCTATCTCCCGGCTGTCCTCTGTCTGCTCTTTGCTGTCGGAAGCTTTGTTCTGACCAAGGTAAAAGACAACCTTTTATACGAGTGTGCAGTCAGGGTAGTTAAAGACAACAAAGCCGCAGTAGAAAAGCTTGAGAAAGAAAATGCGATCAGCGCTAAGCTCAGCAATAAATGGTACTACAATATCTGCCCGAACTGCGGAGCTTATCCTTCACAGGTGCTTAAGCATTGTGATCACTGCGGAGCCTCTTTGGAAGTTGATTCTTTTGAAAACGGTACTCAATCTCCGGTTCACAAGATATCTTTAAAGGAGTAATACTCATGGCAGGCGGCGGTTTCCACGACAGAAGTACGCATACAGGAAGTTTTCACAGCTCAGGCGGCAGTGGCGGAGGCTCTCACAGCAGCAGTGGAGGCGGCGGTTACAGCAGTTATGATTCCGGCGGAGGTGGCGGCGGAGGCTCCATCATGTGGATATGGGTGGTCGTTTATACGGCTGCTTATTGTGCTATGCATATCGATGAGATGGAGAGCTTATCAGGAATGCATATAGTAACGCTGGTGATGGTAATCGCAGTGTTCTTTTTGTTTTCTAACGCAATGCAGGACAGGAAAAGGTTTGCCGCGATCAGAAGACTCAGGAATAAGTATGCTGAAGCAGACCAACTGGGAGTCTGGAGCGCTGAATATTCCGATAACCGTAACGGCAGCGATGAAACATGGTATGACCATTCCTGTAAGAAATACAGCATCCTATTTACCGAAGAAGAATATGGAGTAGAGAATGTGAAAGCAGTCATTAAGACTGTAAAAAGAACTCCGGGGATCATATGGGTAAGTCCGGCAGTGTGGTTCGTTCTGAGTCTTATCTGTGCCATCAGCAATATCTTCTTTTATGAACTTGTTATTCCTTTTTTCGAGAGGGCCTACATGACCGATGAGGCTTTTGCATTTTTCGATGTCATGGTACTCATACTGCCGTCAGTGCTGGCGCTGACATTCGCTGTCCTCAACAAAATATTCGTTAAGACCAAGGACAAGATCTTATATGAATGTGCCGTGAGGATCATTACTGAAAGGCGCGCGAAAGAGAATAAGGAAAGAACAGAAAGAGGCATCGACAGAAAACTCAGCAGCAAGTGGTATTACAACAACTGTCCGAACTGCGGAGCCAAAGCCGATCATCACCTTAAGACCTGTCAGAACTGCGGTTCTTCCCTGGAGGTAGTAACGGCCGCAGGCGGCGCTGCAGGTGCCATCCACCGCCTGATCAAGACTGAAGAGGGCGGGGAGAAATCCTGATATAGGGACAAAATGAAAAACAAAAAAGGAGTTCTTAAGGCTTAAGAACTCCTTCTTTTTTGGCAGGGGAGACACGATTTGAACGCGCAACCGGCGGTTTTGGAGACCGCTGCTCTACCGTTGAGCCACTCCCCTGTGTTTGCAACGAACAGTTTAATGGTTGGTTTGCACTCTGTCAAGGGT
>JAEEGH010002046.1_pt1 | contig 55665 bp, 41 predicted proteins | sample 9134181 | NCBI WGS metagenome assembly JAEEGH01 (sample SAMN16246544, study PRJNA631951) | gut metagenome | biome: gut microbiome; feature: rumen; material: DP-attached | host: Bos | place: Iran: Karaj | collected 2018-10 | reverse complement strand
ACGCATTTGATCATAGCACCAAACGTGTTCTGGGCCAGCGTACAGAGCGCTTCTCTGGATATGGGTTGCTGAAGAATCTGCATGATTTCAATTTTGACAAAGATACAAAAAATAGATGAAGACAAAAAGCGATATTCTTATCAAGGTCCTCTCCCTGGGCATCGGGCTGGCGGTGGGTATCGTGCTCATTGCCAAGGTGTTCTTTGAGCTGAGTTATGACAGTTTCTACAAGGACATCGACCGGGTGTATACGATCAACACCTGGTACTCGCAGAACGGGGACGAGAATGATTATGGACAGGTGAGCGGTGCCGTGGCCGTCGGGTTTATGGAGGAGGTTCCCGGCGTCGAAGAAGGGACTCGTACCACTTATGTTTTCAATGGCGATATCTATCTGGACGAAGACGGAAACAAACTGCAAGCAACGCTCGTTTGTGCCGATACCTGTTTCTTCAAGGTCTTTGACCGGCCGATCCTCGCCGGTGACCCGGTGAAGGTGTTGGGAAAATGGGGCTCCGTGATGGTGAGCAGGAGCTTCGCCGAAAAAATGGGTGGGGTTCGGGAGTGCATCGGCAAGCAAATCTGCAACAGGGATGTGCCCGATCAGAAGTTTACCATCGAAGGCGTCTTCGAGGAGTTCCCGAAGAACGGAACGCTGGATTATGACATCCTGCTCTCGATGGCAACCTATAGTGAGTGGAGCACAACCAACTGGCTGGGCAACGACCGCTACAAAGGATATGTGAAGCTGTTCCCGGGTGTAGACCCGAACACGCTGGCCGATGGCATCCGGAAGATGCAGGAGGCGCATCAGTCGCTGGAGGAACTTGAGGAGATAGGTCTGTCCCTGACGTATTACTTGAAGCCGTTCAGCAAGTTGCACACGAGCAACCGGGAAGTTAAGACACAGGTCATCCTGCTTTCGATCGTCGCTGCGTTGTTGATCTTGATTTCTCTGCTGAACTATATCCTGATAGTCATCTCCTCGCTGGTCAAACGCTCCAAAGAAGTGGGTGTCCGGAAGTGCTATGGCGCTGAGGGCAGGCACATTTATGTTATGCTGGCCAAGGAAGCATCTACTCATATCCTGCTGTCGCTTGCCCTTGCAGCCGTTATCATCTTCGCCGGCCGCGGCATCATCGAGAACCTGCTGGGCGTGCCGTTCCAGACGCTGCTGGTGCCGCAGAGCGTGATTGCCATCATCGCTGTCTTCCTGTTCGTGCTCTTCATCTCGATTGTCGTCCCGGCCGAACTGTACAAACGGATTCCGGTCGATGCCGCGCTGAAGAACTATACGGAGAATTCCCGCCGGTGGAAGTTGGGACTGCTGGGTGTACAGGTCCTCATCAACGTGTTCCTGGTGGTGATGATGCTCATCATCGGCCGTCAGTATCAGAAGGTTTCCAACAGCAATCCGGGTTACGACTACGGGAACCTGTTCTATGTTGATATCTTTGGGGGAGACTATCAGGAGAGTGTCAGGGCGGTCCAGGTGCTGGAAGGCCTTTCGGAAGTCACCGGCGTGGCCACCAGCTACAACCTGCCCTGTCAGGGAGCCAGTGGAAACAATGTCCATATTCCGGATGACCAGCGCGAACTGTTCAACATCGCGGACCAGTATGACTGTTCCGACGGGTTCTTTGAACTGATGGGCATCCCCTTCATCGATGGCCGTGCGCCGAAGGGCGAGTTCGAAATCGCCGTGGACGAGAAGTTTGTGGCCAGGATGGCGGATTTCACGGACTGGAGTGACGGCGCCGTGGGCAAGCAGGTATTTGTCACCGAGCACGCACCAGTGACGAATGACGAAATCCCTTATTATTTTACCATCACCGGCGTGTATAAGAGTTACCTGATCGGCAACCTGCAAGGTGTCGATCCGCGCCCGAGCGTCATGTTCCACGGCGAGATTGGCACGGACTACATGCCGCATATCCTGTTCAAGCTGAATGATCCGGCGTCATTGCCTGCCGTACGCACTGCGCTGGAACAGACCCTCGAAGGCCGGGACATCGAGATTGTCTCCTACGAAGAAGCGATGCGCGCCGCCTATGACGACAGCAAGAAGATGCGCAATACAATGGCCATCGGCGCAGTGTTCTCTCTGCTGATCGCCCTGCTCGGACTCATCGGCTTCATCCGGGACGAAAGCCTGCGGCGCTCCAAGGAAATGGCCGTGCGGAAGATCAATGGAGCCACCACCCGCGATATCCTGGGTGTCTTTGCAGCGGAGATTCTGAAACTCTCTGCGGTGATGGCCATCATCGCCTGCATTGCCGCCTTCTTCGTGGCCCGCAAGTGGCTGGAGCAGTTTGCCGAGAAGGTGTCCCTGAACCCGCTCTATTTCATCGGCGGAGCACTGCTGGTGCTGGCCATCGTGCTGGGTGTGCTGGTCTTGAACTGCCTCCGCATTGCCCGGGCGAATCCCGTGGAATCGCTAAAGAACGAGTAGTCAATTCTTATTTATGCAACTCCCAGCCCATACGTTTGGCCAGGTCTTTGGCGAAGGCGACATCCTTCTGGGGAAGGGTGAGTTGGAGCGTATCCCGGGTACCGTAGTGCGGACCTTCCGGCTCCATGAGCATAGCCGGTTCTGCTTGTTCTGCGCTGTATCCTGTTACCAGGGAACCGCGCTCCACCCAGGGATGCTTGACGGCCTCTGCCAACGCGCGTTTGACAAAGGCATTGATGGAAATGCCTGCCTCTGCCGCCAGGTTGGCGATGTCGCGGTGGAGACAGGGGGCAACGCGGACATTAAAGGCTCCGGAATAACTCTTTTCCGGCTTGCAATTATGTTCTTCACAAAAGATAAGATAATCCTCCACGGCTTCGTGGAAAGCGGAAGTCAATTCCTGGACGGATTCTCCTTCGTAATTAACGAGATCGTCAATTCCTTCCAGTTTTCCAAAAAAAACTTTATCTGGTTCACTATAGGCGACAGAGCCAATGTAACCTTTGTATTTTAATGTATTCATATTAGATATTCCCGTTTCTAATTAATTTTTCAATGATATCTTTTAGGGCATACGTCTTTAAAATATTCCCCGGATGGGGTTTGTGCAGTAAGATCTTTCGTTTCTGTTCATCGATGAACATGACTCTTGATCCGGAAGTATTTCCCTTGTTGGATTTCGTATACCCGAACAAGGTTAACAATCGCTCAGCTTCTTCAAATGTGAAGTCTGTTGGCAGGCGTTTTAATCGTTCTATTAGTTTTTCTTTCGTCCCCATATGCAAAAGTAACTAAATTTTAGTTACAAACCAAGAAAAAAGAATGAAAAGTTATCTAAAATTCCTCTCCCGTAACAAGCTTTACACCGCCATCGAGGCGGTAGGGTTAGTCGTAAGCCTGGCGTTCGTGATTATCATCGCGTGCTACACGTGGCAGCAGTTCGCCGTGACCCGGGAAGCGAAGGATTACAAACGTCTTTATGCGCTGACCGGCGGGCAGGAGTGGATTTCTGCCTGGCCCGGCGAGTTGGCCGCCGTGCAGGATCGTGTTCCAGACGTTGAGGCGGCGGGAAGGATCAATAAGTATGGCGCTGCAGTCACGTTCAATGGAGAGCGGGCCCCGGGTAACCCCGACATTTACGAGGTTGATCCGGAGATCTTCGAGTTCCTGCCCCAGACCTTCGTTTCCGGGGATGTAAGTGTCTTGCAGGATAGGAACCAGGTGCTTTTGGGCGAGAAGTACGCAAGGAGGATCTCTCCGGACATGGATCCGGTTGGCAAGACCATCATTGTCCGCAGCGACACATGCGTCGTCGGGGGCATCATCCGGGGGAATGAAAGGTCAATCCTGAAAGATGGCGACATCTATCGCGCTTTCAGCGAGCCCGACGCACCCTCCACCTCGGGATTTACCATTCCGGTGGACCTGGTGCTGGTCCGGCTCCGGGAAGGGGCCGACCATCAGGCGGTTAGAACACTTATCGACACAATTATAACTCGGGAATTCTCCCAGATGTACTCAGTCAATAAGCCGGAGCGTTCGATGACCATGCCGTTCAAGGATCTTTATTTCTATCGGGAGGGTAATGTCACGAAACAGGGGAACTCTTCGCTGGTCTATGCCTTGATTGCCGTCGGAATCCTGCTGCTGGCTTCCGCCCTGTTCAACTACATCAATCTCAGTGTTGCCCTGGCTGGCAAGCGGGCCAAGGAGATGGCCATCCGCTCCACGCTGGGAGAATCCGGGAACCGAATCCGCTGGAGGTATATCTCGGAGTCCATCCTTTTCGTCGTAGTATGTCTGGCGCTGGCCTTCCTGCTGGCCCGGGCGTTGGAGCCGGTTTTCAACCGGTATATGGCCGGCGACATCGGCCTCGAGGTATCCGCTTCGCCGCTATATCTGGGCGTTTATGCTTTCCTGGCTATTCTGATCGGCCTTGTCTCCGGGCTGATTCCCGCTTGGATAACTTCCCGCTTCAAGCCGGTGGAGGTTATCAAGGGAGAGCAGCGCCGGCAGACCAAGACGGTCCTGTCCAGGGTCTTCATCATCATCCAGAACGTGATAACAGTAGCGCTGATCTCCCTAGCCCTGGTGATGGAACTGCAATACAGTCATATGGTCAACATGCCGATAGGGGCGGATGTGGATGAACTGTACTACATCTCCAGCGGAACGGTGGGGAAAGATATCCTGGCGCAAAAGCCCTATGTGGACAGGATCGGCACCAGCAACGGTTTCCCGGGCAAGGGTCAAATGAATCTTTCTACGGCAGTCGATGGACAGAAACTCTTTGTGGGTGTACTCCAATGTGACGAGGAGGCTTTCGAGATGTTTGGTTTCGGAATAGTGAAGGATTTCGGAACCCCGCGGATGAATTCTTTGTGGTTCACGGAATCTGCAGCCAGGATATACTCGCTGGATGAAGAGAATCCTGTCCTTCCGGAAGTCTTTACACTTTTCTGGGGAGATTCACATGTTGGAGGAATCATAAAAGACTATGCCGTCAAAGGGCCGTCCGAGGTGGAAGGAAACCAGATTGGAGTGGTGTCTATTGGAGATTTAAGCCTCAATTCCAACGTTGTCCTGAAACTGAACCGTTTCGATGCCGAAGTGAGGGCCGAGCTGAAGGAGATTGGAAGGGAGGAAAGCATCCGGTTCACAGGAAGTGAGGAGTATGCCGAATCATACGGGTTTATCCCGGACTTGATCGAGAAGAGTATGGAATCGACGCGCAACTTCATCAGCCTGATTGAGCTCTTCATGCTTCTGGCGACCCTCATTTCCTTGCTGGGCCTGGTCGCGATGAGTGCCTATTATACCGGAATGCAGACCCGCGACATCGCTGTCCGCAAGGTCTTCGGCGGCACCGTCACCTCGGAAACGGGACGTTCGGTGCGCGAGTACATGATTTTGGTTGGAATCGCTGTCCTTATCGGCATCCCTATCGCCATTTTCCTGGCCGAAAGGTATTTACGTCAGTTCTGGTATAGGATTGACCACTACGGCTGGGTATTCGTCGTAGGAGCCTTCATCGCCCTGGCCATCTCCTTCCTCGCCGTCCTCTGGCAGACGTTGAAGGCGGCGAAGACGAATCCTGCCATTGAATTGAAAAAAGAATGACAGATTATCGTATGGAAGCGAAGTGGTCCAAATACCGGTTGGCGGCGGCAAGTTCTGGGAGATTTTTCTCCTGGAACGCGGCACAGTACAACTCCCGGAAACGGCACAGCTCTTCCCACATGGCACTGCGGGCCGATGCCGGCTGCCCGAGACGACCGTATCGGATGGTAAGGTCGATGAGTTCCTGGAAGCGGGCAAATGCACTCTGGGCACGGTTTTCTTTCCCGGTTTCCAGTGCTTTCAGAACACGGGAGGTTTCGCTGCCGATGTTAGCCATCTGCTGCGGGAAAGAGAGTTCGGCCCAGCGGCCGTTTTCCAGTGAAGCGTGTTGCATTTATGCAGTAATGAATTTACCGACAATGGTTTTGATGGCTTCCCGGACCTCAGGGTCTTCAACATCCCGTGAAGGATTTCCCTGCCAGGATCGGATATTGATAAGTGAGTCAAACTCTATGAAATCCTCGCCTTCTTCTTCTACCCAGAGATTAAATCCCCAGAGGCTTTCCTGCATAGATCCGTCTTCCAGAAGAAGACGCTCCAAGTCTGCGTGCAAATCGGCATCGATGGCCAGTATGCCACGTTTAACATCGGCCACACATTTTATCATGTCGCCGAATGTGTTTTGTGCCAACTCTTTGAGTTCTGCGATGGAGATGGGCTTTTGAAGAATCTGCATAAAATAGTGTTTCGACAAAGATACAAATAAAAGATGAATAGTTATCTGAAATTCCTTTCCCGCAACAAGCTTTACACCGTCATCGAGGCAGTGGGACTGGCCGTGAGCCTGGCGTTTGTGATCCTGATTGGCAGCTACGTTGTGCAGCAGTACGAGGTGGCGCACGAGTCCCCGGACTGGAAGCGGACTTTCGTGCTGGGAAGTGACGAGTTCCTGGGGCTGACCTATTGGGACAAAGAAGAGCTGGAGATGAACATCCCCGAGGTGCAGGCGGCCACCCATACTGCGATGCTGTGGCAGCCGGTCGTTCAAACCGGCGAAGAGCCTCTTCAAGCCAATGGTATCGAGACCGAGGCCGGTTTCTTCAAAGTCTTCCCGGAATATCACCTGTTGGAAGGAAGCCTGGAGGACTTCGTGGGCAAGGACGATATCCTCATCAGTGCATCTTTGGCCCGGAAGATAAACGCTCAGATCGGCCAGGTCGTCCAGGTGGACAAAGTGGACCGTACCGTCAAGGGCATTTATGCCGATTTCGACGGCACTTTCTTTATGCCCGCGGACATCATTACGAATATCACGAACAGCTGGGCGGTGGAGCAGGGGAAAGCTTTCAACAGCATCGGCAATTACACCACCTGGTTCCGGCTGCGGGAGGATGCCGACATTAAAGATGTGCAGGCCAAGGTGAAAGCCCTCCTCCACAAGAACTATGATGCCTCCTGGGGCGCGGAGAAGGTGGAGGCCTGGAAGGCTTTCCGGATGGACGAGGCGTTCTTCTTCACCGGCAGCAGCAGCGGACTCACCCGCACGGGGAACGTCCAGATGTTGCGCCTGCTCACCATTGTCGTCCTCCTGCTGTTGCTGTCGGCCATCTTCAACTATGTGAACCTGAGCCTGGCACTTACCGGCAAGCGGGCCAAGGAAATGGCCACCCGGCGGCTTCTGGGGGCCGACAAGACCGGCATCCTGTGGAAGTACATCGGCGAATCCGTGGCCTTCACGGCAGTCTGCTTCGCGGCAGCGCTCCTCCTGGCCGATCTGCTGGCGCCGATGGTGAACAGCCTGGTCTCCTCCAGCGACCCGGACGAACTGATGCTGGGGGTGGGCGACACCAGCGTGCGGCTTTCCCTTATGATGACGCCGGGGTATATCCTGGCGTACATCGCCGGCATCCTGCTGCTAGGTACCCTCTGCGGCCTGCTACCGGCCATCGTCGCCTCGCGCTACCAACCCATCGACGTAATCAAGGGCACGCTCCGGCGCCGCAACAAAATGGTACTGAGCAAAGTATTCATTGTAGTGCAAAACGTCCTCTCGGTCTTCCTGATTGCCCTGGCGCTGGTGATGGAAGTGCAGATGAGACATATGCTCACCCGGCCGATGCACGCCGCCACGGACAATCTCTATTACATCGAATACTCCGCCCAGGACTATGATGCAATGAAACTGTTCAAGGACAAGGTGGAGCAGCTTCCTTTTGTGACAAAAGCCGGAGTGGGCCGTGGCGTACCGGGTCTCATCAATATGACGATGGGTGTCAAAGTGGACGAGGAGCATCGCGTGGATATGCCCGTCATCGTCTGCGACTCCACTTATTTCCAACTGTTGGGCATGGAGGTGGAGGAGGACTTCGGCCATCCGCTGACGCATTCGCTCTGGATGAGCCGCAGTGCTTTCAATACCGCTGCGGTATCGGATACGTCCACCGTATTCCCCCGGAGGATTTATATGAACGGCGCCCATCCGGAGTTCATCGGCGGTATCATCCACGATTTCCCCGCCCGGCCGGCCTCGGAAAGCTCCATCAATCCCAATGGCAGCGTTATCGTAACCCGGGTAGAAGAGCTCTATTATGCCGATTGCCTTCTCGTCGGCACCACCGGGGAAGACAAGTCCTATGAGGAACAGATCCTGCAGGCCTATCGGGAATTCCGGCTGGAAACCGCCGGCGTGGAGGAACCGGCCTGGCGGTACGGGTTTGTCAAAGACATCAACCGCAAGCAGTTGGCTCCCGTCAAGAGAACGCTGCGCCTGGTGGAACTCTTTGCCGTGCTGGCGGTGCTCATCTCCCTGCTGGGCCTGCTGGCCATGAGCACCTACTTTGCCGATGAGAGCACCAAGCAGATAGCGGTGCGCAAAGTATTTGGCGCCGATGTCTCGCACGAAACCTGGCGGAACGTCCGCAGCTATATGATGCTGACCGGCATTGCCTGCGTGATCGGCATTCCCCTGGCCGTCTGGGCGGCGCGCCTCTACCTGGAACGCTTCGCCTACCGGGTGGAAAATTACGGCTGGGTGTTTGTAGTGGCAGTAATCATTTCGTTGGTGATTGCCTTCGGCACCGTCCTGTGGCAGACGCTGAAGGCGGCGAAGACCAATCCGGCCACGGAATTGAAGAAAGAATAATATCTGATTATCAACCGATTAAAAGATTCTCCCTGTGTCAAAAGGCACAGGGAGAAAAACGTAAATTGCTGATAATTAGGCTATTCCCATTCGATGGTTGCCGGGGGTTTGGAGGAGATGTCGTAGACTACGCGGTTCACGCCGCGGACCTTGCGGATGATCTCGTTGGAGACGTTCCGCAGGAAATCGTAGGGCAGGGGGAACCAGTCGGCCGTCATGGCATCCGTGGATACCACGGCGCGCAGGGCCACAGGGTTTTCGTAGGTGCGTTCGTCCCCCATAACGCCCACACTCTTCACCGGCAGCAGGATTACGCCGGCCTGCCAGATGGCGTCGTACAGGTTGGTGGCCATTACCCGCGGATCAGAGGCCGACGGGAAGCCCATGCCGGTGCAGTCGTAGCTGCGAAGGCCGCGGATGAAAATATCATCGGCCTCCCGGAGTACGCGAAGCTTTTCCTCCGTCACCTCGCCGATGATGCGCACGGCCAGGGACGGCCCCGGGAAGGGATGCCGGCCCACCAGTTCTTCCTTGATGCCGAGGGCCCGGCCCACACGGCGTACCTCGTCCTTGAAGAGCATCCGGAGCGGTTCCACAATCTTCAGGTTCATCTGCTCCGGCAGGCCGCCCACGTTGTGGTGGCTCTTGATTTTGGAGGCGATGCCGGGGATGCCGGCGCTTTCTATCACATCCGGATAAATGGTCCCCTGGGCCAGCCAGCGGGCGTTCTCTATCTGCCGGGCATACTTGTCGAAGGTTTCCACAAAGAGCCCTCCGATGATCTTCCGCTTGGCCTCGGGCTCCTCTACGCCCTTCAGCCGCTCCAGGAAGGCGGCGGAGGCATCGGCCCCTATCACGTTGAGACCCATGTCCTTGTAGGAGGCCAGCACATCCTCGAATTCGTTCTTCCGGAGGAGACCGTTATTTACAAAGATGCAGGTGAGGTTATGGCCGATGGCCTTGTTCAGAAGCACGCCCGCAACGGTGGAATCCACCCCGCCGGAAAGGCCCAGGATCACTTTGTCCTGGCCTATCTGCGTCCGCAGCTCCCGGACAGTGGTTTCCACGAACGAGTCCGGCGTCCAGTCGCCCGCGCAGCCGCAGATCCCCAGCGCAAAGTTGGACAGCATCTGCGTACCTTCCGTGGTATGGTACACTTCCGGATGGAACTGTACGGCGAAGGTGGGTTCTCCGGCAAACTGGAAGGCGGCGTTTTCCACATCGGCCGTGGAGGCAATCACCTCCGCGCCGGCAGGCAGGGCCGATATGGTATCCCCATGGGACATCCACACCTGCGTATGGGCGGATACGCCCTTGAGCAGGGGGGAATCGGCCTTTACCACGGTCAGCATGGCGCGGCCGTACTCACGCGAATTGGAATTTTCCACCTTTCCTCCCCCGGTATGGGCCAGATACTGGGCGCCATAGCAGATGCCCAGCAGCGGCAGCCGGCCCCGGAACGCCCTCAGGTCCACCTGCGGGGCATTGGCATCCCGCACACTGCAGGGACTGCCGGAAAGGATTATGCCTTTCACGGATTCGTCCAGTGCAGGGACTTTATTGTAGGGATAGATTTCGCAGAACACATTCAGTTCCCGCAGGCGACGGCCGATAAGCTGCGTCACCTGGGAACCGAAATCCAGGATGATGATTTTTTGCATAGGCGCAAAGATACGAATGATTTGTGACAATTACATCAATAGGCCTGCTCGTGGACACCAGCCACGGCGCTTTAGGGATTCAGGGTGATACCTATCACAAAAAAGGCACGCCGGGTATGGGGGTTGGCCGCCAGGGTGGCAAAGACTGGCAGGGAGAAGCGTTCCGAAAAAACGATGCTTCTGGAGGCTGTCAGCGACAAGTTGGTGACGGCAAAACGGCTGGCCTCATAGTAATCTGTGGCATAGGGAACTACGCCGAGCGCGAAGGACCAGTCGGCCCCGCCCAGACTGAAGGGAACGCTTACTTCGGCATAACTGCTGAAGGCCGGTTTCCCGTTTGCGCCAAGGGAGTCGGCGCCGGCAAAGTTGGTGTACCACTGGATGGCCACCGGGCCAAAATCATAGCCCACGTTGGCCTCAAACACGTGGTTGGTATTCCCCCTTGCATAGCGGAAATAACGGTTTTCCAGGTCCTGACCGCCCGTCACCCAATAATCGGTAATGCCGATATTGAATCCGCCGATTGAATAGGCCAGCGTAAGGTCCAGTTCCAGGGCATCGGCCGGGTTGGAAATACCCACATTCCCCCAGGCCGACAAAGACAGTCCCCAGGCCGAGAGACCCAGCGTGGGCTGTACGGAGACCGCGCCCAAATCCTGGCCACGCCAGATATAGCGGCTCACTATATCGGCTCTGATATCTGTAGAAAACACTTGTGCCTTCATTTCCGGTGCCGCACAGATAAGCACACCCAGTATAAGAATCCTGATATTTTTCATAAGTGCAAATATAATAGGTTTTTCCGCGAACAGGATAGCCGGGGCTTAATTATAGCAGCTTTCGCCGTGCTCGTAGATATCTAGGCCTTCCTCCTCCACCCGCTTGCCCACACGCAGGCCGCGGAACTTCTTGATGCCGAAGAAAAGCAGCAGGCCGGTCGCGGCAGCCCAGAGGTCGATGACCACGATGCCAAGGGCCTGCACGCCGAAGAAATGCCAGCCACCGCCATAGAACAGACCGCCGTCCGTAGCCAGCAGGCCGGTCAGCAGCGTACCCAGGATACCGCAGACGCCGTGCACGCTGGATGCGCCCACCGGGTCGTCGATATGCAGCTTGCGGTCAATGAATTCTATTGCAAAGACCAGCACGATGCCGCAGATGAGGCCGATGACCACCGCACCGGACGGCGAGACCACGTCGCAGCCTGCCGTGATGCCGACCAGGCCGGCGAGGACGCCGTTGAGGGTAAGCGAAAGGGACGGTTTGCCATATTTGATCCAGGTCAGGAACATGGTTGCCACGCCGCCGGCAGCCGCTGCCAGGTTGGTAGTCAGGAACACATGGGAGATGGCCGTCCGGTTCACTTCGCCGGAGGCAGCCAGCTGCGAACCCGGGTTGAAGCCGAACCAGCCCATCCAGAGGATAAAGACACCAAGCGCCGCCATCGTCAGGTTATGACCGGGGATGGCGCGGCTCTTGCCGTCCGGGGCATATTTGCCAAGACGGGGTCCGAGTGCGACCGCGCCGATCAGGGCCAGGACACCGCCCACGCTGTGGACGATGGCCGATCCGGCGAAATCGTGGAAACCCAGCTGGGAGAGCCAGCCGCCGCCCCAGGTCCAGTGACCTTCCACCGGATAGATGAACAGTGAAATGAAGGCGCTGTAAATCAGGTACATCGAGAATTTGGTCCGCTCGGCCATCGCACCGCTCACAATGGTGGCGGAAGTGGCGCAGAAGACCGTCTGGAAAATCAGGAAGCCCTCTACCGGAAGGTCGGCTTTGTAGAAGGAAAGGTTACCCCAGTTGGGAGCGCCGATGAAACCGGCACCCTCGCTGCCGAACATAAAACCGAAACCCACCAGCCAGAACAGCAGGGAGCCGAACATAAAGTCCACGAAGTTCTTCATGAGGATGTTCGCCGTGTTCTTGCTGCGGGTGAATCCGGCCTCACACAGCGCAAAGCCCGGTTGCATAAAGAAAACCAGCATGGCGGCCAATAACATCCATACAGTATCAAGGGAAATAGCTAATTCTTCCATAAGGCAATCATTATTAATTACACACTACTTTTTGTCCCGCAGGACCGTGTCACCGTGCTCACCGGTGCGGATGGACCAGGTATCTATCACATCGCTGATGAAAATGCGGCCGTCACCAATCTCTCCGGTAGAGGCCGTCTTGAGGATTACTTTGATGGTGGGATCCACAAACTGGTCGCGGCACACTATGGTCAGCGCCACGCGCTCGATTACATCCGTGGAATACTGGACACCCCGGTAGATACGCTCCTGGCGGCTCTGACCGATACCGTGCACGCTATGATACTCGAACCAGTTGATGTCTGCTGCGAGCAAGGCCTCCTTGACCTCCTCGAACTTCGTCTTGCGGACGATGGCTTCAATTTTTTTCATACTACTAACTGACTATTTTAAGGTTAACTACTCTCAAAAAAACATAAAAATCCCCCGGCATGCAAGCCCCAAAGGTTTTGCAAGTAACTAGCAATCAAATATTTAAAGAGCTGCTTGTTACAATTTACACAGATACTCATCCACCAATGCTGCCGCGGCATGGCCGGAGGCCATCGCCCGCACCACCAGCGAGGCACCGCTCTGCACGTCCCCGGCAAAGAATACGTTCTCCCCCACCTGGGGTAACTGCGGTTTCAGGAAACCCATAGCCAGCAGGACGATATCGGCCTTCACCACCTCCGGCTCACCGGCGGGGACCATCGACGGGCGTCCGCCTTCGGGGTTAGGCTTCCAGTCAACGGGCTGGATTTCGACGCCCGTCAGTTTGCCTTTCTCGCCCAGGAAACGGAGCGTGTTGATATTCCAGCGCCGCACACAACCCTCTTCGTGTGAAGAGGAAGTCCGGAGTGTCCGCGGCCAGGAGGGCCAGGGATTGGACGGATCGTCCGGTCCTTCCGGCGGTTTGGGCAGGATTTCTATCTGCATCACCGACTTGCAGCCCTGGCGGTGCGCCGTGCCGATGCAGTCGGAGCCGGTGTCGCCCCCGCCGATCACCAGCACATCCTTGCCTTTGCAAGTTACGCGGTGCGCGGCATCTACCTCGGCGCCATACAGCACACGGTTCTGCTGGGAGAGCAGTTCCAGTGCAAAATACACGCCCTTGAGTTCCCGTCCGGGAACGGGCAAGTCACGGGCCACAGGCGTGCCGGTGGCAATGACGTACGCATCAAATCCCTCCGGTAATGCATCCGGCGCCACTTCCTCCCCGTAACGGAAGCTGATGCCTTCCTGCTCCATCACGGCAATACGGCGGTCGATGACCTTCTTGTTCAGTTTGAAATTAGGTATGCCGAATCGAAGCAGGCCACCGGCCTTCTCGTTCTTTTCAAAGACCGTTACGGTATAGCCCTTCCGGTTCAACCGGTTGGCTGCCGCCAATCCCGAAGGGCCGGAGCCGATAACGGCTATCTTTCGGCCGTTTCGCTCTGGAGATACGGGGCGGACATAATTCTCGCGATAGGCAATCTCGGTGATGGCCGCCTCGTTCTCCCGGTTGGTAGTGGGCTCGTGCAGCGTAAGGTTCAGCACGCAGGATTTCTCGCACAGTGCAGGGCACACACGTCCCGTGAACTCCGGAAAGTCGTTGGTGGAATTGAGCAGCCGGTAGGCCAGCTCGAAATCCCCTTTATAGACGGCGTCATTCCACTCCGGCGGGCGGTTCCCCAGCGGGCAGGCCCAGTTGCAGAAAGGCACGCCGCAGTCCATACAGCGCGATGCCTGCAGCCGGCGGTCGCCTTCATTGAGCGTCTGTTCCACTTCCCCGAAATCCTGGACACGGTCGTGTACAGGCCGATAACCGGCCTCCTTGCGGGGTATCGTCAAAAAAGCTTTGTAGTCTCCCATAAGGCTCAATATTGGATTTGGAGGTTTTGCACTTTCTCCGCCAGGCCGCGCAGGCGCTCCTGCTCAAGAACGTGTTTGTATTCAATGGGTATCACTTTGATAAAATCGTCCACCGAGCGGGTCCAGTCGTCCAGCAGCGTCCGCGCCAGCCCGGATCCGGTATAGAGGTAGTGCTGACGGACCAGCTCGTGCAGCTCCTTCCGGTCCAGCTTGTCATCCACCAGGGATATCTCCACCATATCCAGATTGCAGTAGTAGTCGAACACGTGGGAAGGATCGTAGACATAGGCAACCCCTCCGGACATACCGGCGGCAAAGTTGCGACCCACGGGCCCCAGCACGACCACACGGCCGCCTGTCATATATTCGCAGCAGTGGTCTCCCGCGCCTTCCACCACAGCCCTGGCACCGGAGTTACGGACAGCGAAGCGCTGGCCCACCCGGCCGGCCACATACATTTCACCGCCTGTGGCTCCGTAGAGACAGGTATTGCCGGCAATGATGTTGTCCTCGGCCTTGAAAACGGCCCTCGCCGACGGCCGGATGGCCACCCTGCCTCCGCTCAAGCCCTTTCCCACATAATCGTTGGCTTCCCCTTCCAGGCGCACGTTCACGCCAGCGGCAAGGAAAGCGCAGAAGCTCTGGCCGGCCGACCCCTTGAACTTGATATTCAGGGTGGAATCCGGAAGGCCTTCCGCACCGTACTTGGCAGCAATCCGGCCGCTGAGCATAGTGCAGACCGCCCGGTCGGTGTTGGCGATGGGGTACTCCAGGCTGATTTCCTCCTTCCACTCGATGGCGGGCTGGGCGGCTTTGATCATCTCGGTGTCACGCACCGGCGGGAGCTCGTGCAGCAGTGCACCCGACCAGCCGCAAGAGCCCTCTTCCCGGAACAGGACGCGGGACAGGTTTACCTGCGCCGCCTTGGAGGCGGGATCGGCATCCTTGCGGATCAGGAGCTCCGTGTGGCCCACGATCTCGGACAGGCTGCGGAAACCCATCGCGGCCAGGTATTCCCGCACCTCACTGGAGAGGAAAGTGAAAAAGTTCACCAGGTAGTCGGCTTTTCCCAGGAAATGCTTGCGAAGCTCGGGATCCTGCGTGGCCACACCCGTGGGGCAGGTGTTCAGGCTGCACTTACGCATCATCACGCAGCCGAGCACAATCAGCGGCAGCGTACCGAAGCCGAACTCGTCGGCGCCCAGCAGCGACATCAGGATGATATCGCGTCCGGTCTTGAGCTGTCCGTCCACCTGCAGGCGGACCTGGCTCCGGAGACCGTTGCGCACCAGGGTCTGCTGGGCCTCCGACAGTCCGATCTCCGGGCTGATGCCGGCAAAACGCATCGAGGATGCCGGGGAAGCCCCCGTGCCGCCCTCGGCGCCGGATATGACAATCAGGTCGGCCTTGGCCTTGGCTACGCCGGCGGCGATGGTGCCCACACCGCTCTCCGATACCAGTTTCACACTGATGGCTGCAGACGGATTCACGTTCTTGAGGTCGAAAATCAGTTGCGAGAGATCCTCGATGGAATAGATGTCGTGATGCGGCGGCGGGGAGATCAGCGAAATGCCCGGGATGGAATTGCGGGTCTTCGCGATGATGGCGTTCACCTTGAATCCCGGCAGCTGACCGCCTTCGCCAGGCTTGGCACCCTGGGCCACTTTGATTTGGATCTCCTCGGCATTCACAAGGTATTCGGCCGTTACGCCGAAGCGTCCGGACGCCACCTGCTTGGTCTTGCTGGACAGCGAAATGCCGTCCACCCGGGTATGATAACGTTCGTTGTCCTCGCCGCCCTCGCCCGTATTGGAGCGGCTTCCCAGGCGGTTCATCGCCAGGGCGATGGCCTCGTGGGCTTCAATGCTGAGGGCGCCGAAGCTCATTGCGCTCACCACGAAGCGTTTCACAATGGACTCCACCGGTTCCACCTCGTCCAAAGGGACGGGAGTGCCCCGCTTGAAATCCAATAAATCCCGCAGGAAAAGCAGGTCCGTCTTGTCATCCACCGCCGCAGTGAATTCCTTGAATTTCTTGTAGCTGCCCAGGCGCGTGGCTATCTGCAGGGAAGAGATGGTCTCGGGATTCCAGGCGTGCGGAATACCGCCTTTCCGGTAATGGAACTGACCCACATTGGGCAGGAAATCGGCCTTCTCCGCATCGGCGTACGCCTGAGCGTGGAACCACATAGCGTCGCGGGCGATGGTCTCCAGGCCGATGCCGCCGATGGTGGAGCGTTCCGTGCCGAAGTACTCGCGCAACAGGCTTTCATCCAGGCCGATGCTCTCGAAAATCTTGGCGCCGCGGTAGGAACGGATGGTAGAAATGCCCATCTTGGCCATAATCTTCAGCAGACCTTTTTTCATCGCCTCTATATAGTTGGTACGGGCAGTGGCGTAATTGAGCTGGATTCTACCGCCGTGCGCCAGGCTGGAAATGATGGCGAAGGAGAGATAGGGATTGATGGCCGATGCGCCATAGCCCAGCAGCAAGGCGGCGTGCATCGTCTCACGGATTTCCCCGCTCTCAACGATCAGTGCGGTCTGTACGCGCTTGCCGGTGGCAATCAGGTGATGGTGCACCGCACTCACGGCCAGCAGGGAAGGGATGGGTGCGTGGGTTTCGTCCACGTCGCGGTCCGACAGGATAATGTAGTTCACTCCCTCGTCCACACATTTCTCGGCCTTCCGGCACAGCCCCGTCAGGGCCCGCTTCAAGTTGGAGGCGGCAGCAGACGGGTTGGCCGCACACTCGAAGAGCATCGGCAGCTTCACGGTGTTGAATCCCTTGTAGCGGATATTGCAGAGCAGGTCCAGCTGCGTATTGGTAAGGATGGGATGCGGCAGGCGCACCATTTTGCAATTGTCTCCGTCCGGGGTAAGGATGCCGGCTCCCACGCGGCCGATGTACTCGAACAGCGACATCACCATCTGCTCCCGGATGGAATCGATGGGCGGGTTCGTCACCTGGGCGAACTGCTGGCGGAAATAGTTGAAGAAACTCTGCGGACGCTCCGTAAGGACGGCCAGCGGCGTGTCGTTGCCCATCGAGGAGGTGGGCTCGATTCCCCGCTCGCACATAGGTTTGAGCGAATTCTCGACATCTTCGGCCGTACAGCCGAAGAGCAGTTCCTTGTGCAGCAGGTCCGCTTCGTTGTGCTCAATTTTGCGGCCGCTGTGCAAGTCCTCCAGCTGGATGCGCCCGGCAGCCAGCCATTTGCGGTAAGGATGCTCGGAGGCCAGCCGTTCCTTGATGTCGGCATCATACCAGATTTTCCCCTCCTTCGTGTCCACCAGGAGCATCTTGCCCGGTTCCAGACGGCCCTTGCATTCAATCTCAGTAGGGTCGAAGTCCAGCACGCCCACCTCGCTGGCCACAACCAGCAAGCCGCGCTTGGTAATGGTATAACGCCCGGGACGCAGGCCGTTCCGGTCCAGGATGCCGCCGGCATAGCGGCCGTCGCTGAACAGGAGCGTCGCCGGTCCGTCCCAGGGCTCCATCAGGATGGAATGGTATTCGTAAAAAGCGCGCAGGTCCTCCGAAATGGGGTTGGTGCCGTCGAAGCTTTCCGGCATCAGCACCGAGACCGCCTGCGGCAGGCTGAGCCCGCTCTGGATCAAGAACTCCAGTACGTTGTCCAGGCTGGCAGAATCGCTCATATCCGGCTGGACTATGGGCGTAAGGTCACCGATGTCGCCCAGCGCGCCCGAGTTGAGTACGCTCTGGCGGGCCTGCATCCAACTCCGGTTTCCCCGGATGGTGTTGATTTCTCCGTTATGGCAAAGCATCCTGAACGGCTGCGCCAGACCCCATTGCGGGAAGGTATTGGTGGAAAAACGGGAATGGACGATGGCCATCGAACTGGTGAACCACTGGCTGGTGAGGTCTGGATAATACTCTTTCAGCTGGCGGCTGGTGAGCATTCCTTTGTACACGATATTGCGTGTGGAGAGGGAACAGATATAGCCGTCCTCGTCCAGGCGTTCTATGTGTTTGCGGATACGGTAAAGCTTCCGCTCAAAATCGGCCTCTTCTATGAATTCGGCACTGGTTATGAACAACTGTACCGTGAAGGGTTCGCTCCTGGCAGCCTCTTCGCCCAGGCAGGCCGGATTCACCGGCACCTCGCGGATATGGCTCAGCTGGCAGCCTTCTCCTTGCACCTCGGCACGCACCAACTCCAGGACCCGTTCACGTTTAGCCGCCTCCTTGGGCAGGAACATCAGGCCCGTTCCGTAGCGCCCTTTTTCGGGGACAGGGATTCCCTGAAGCAGGATGAACTCGTGGGGGATCTGAACCATAATTCCGGCGCCGTCTCCCGACTTCCCGTCGGCCCCTTCCGCGCCCCGGTGACTCATATTCTCAAGGACGGTGAGGGCGTTCTGCACCAGTTCGTGGGTTTTGTCGCCACGGATGTTCACAACCATACCAACCCCACAGGCATCGTGTTCCGATGCCGGGTCATATAATCCGGTCTTCATGGAGTGGGTCTTTGTTAATTAGCTGATAAACAGCAGTTCGCGATACTTGGGCAGTGGCCACAGCCGGTTGTCCACCACTTCCTCCAGCTTGTCTATCGGCCGGCGCAGGGCAAATAGGCTTTCGGCAATCTCGTGGTAGGCCAGGGCGCGTTTGTACTCATCCTCTATGGCGTTGGCAGCCTTGCGGGCCTCCTTCATGGCAATGGCCTTCACGCGCACCTCTTCCACATATTTGCTGATATCCTCCAGGATGTGCATTTCCGTGGTGCAGCCGTCCAGGTTGCCGAAAATATCCTTGGCCAGGGTCACTTCCTTCAGGAGTTTGGCCTTGTACTCCAGGGCGGCGGGAATGATATGGTTGAGGGCCATGCGCACCATGACGCGAGACTCTATCTGTACCTTCTTGGTATACATTTCCCACTTCACCTCGTTGCGAGCCTCCAGCTCTTTTTCCGAATACACGCCGGTCTTGGTAAACATCGCAACGGAAGCGGGTTTGGTGAACTCGCAGAACATCTTGGGCACATTGGTCTCAATGTCCAGGCCGCGGCGGGCGGCTTCCTGCTTCCACTGTTCGGTGTAACCGTTTCCGTCAAAGCAAACCACGCCGATGATGGACTTGATAATGGGCTTGAGCGTGTCCATGATGGCCACGTTGAGTTTCTTTCCATCGGCCAGTTCCTTGTCTACGGCGGCCTTGAATTCTATTAGCTGTTCGGCCACGGCGGCGTTGAGCGTGGTCATGGCGCCGGCGCAGTTGGCGCAGGAGCCCACGGCGCGGAACTCGAAACGGTTGCCGGTGAAGGCGAACGGGGAGGTTCGGTTGCGGTCCGTGTTATCCACGAAGATTTCCGGAATCTCCACCAGGCCCACGCTCTTGCCCTTCTTGCCGGCAATCTCGATGGGCGTATCGGACGGGACTTCCAGCAGTTTGTGCAGCACCTCGGTCATGGTGCGTCCCAGGAAGGCCGATACGATAGCGGGCGGAGCCTCGTTGGCGCCCAGGCGGTGGGCGTTGGTTGCGCTGGCGATGGAGGCCTTGAGCAGGGCGTTATGTTTCTGCACGGCCGCCAGTACGTTCACAAAGAAGGTGACGAACTGCAGGTTGCCCTTGGCATCCTTGCCGGGAGCGAGCAGCTGCGTGCCCTTGTCCGTACCCAGGGACCAGTTGTTGTGCTTGCCGGAACCGTTTACCCCGTCAAAAGGTTTCTCGTGCAGGAGCACCACGAAACCGTGCTTGCGGGCAATTTTGGACATGAGATTCATCACTATCTGGTTCTGGTCGTTGGACAGGTTGGTCTCGCCATAGATGGGCGCCAGCTCAAACTGGTTGGGAGCCACCTCATTGTGACGGGTCTTCAGGGGAATGCCCAGCCGGTGACCGGCCACTTCCAGGTCCCGCATGAAGGCCGCCACGCGCGTGGGGATGGCGCCAAAGTAATGGTCGTCCAGCTGCTGGTTCTTGGAGGAGTTGTGGCCGAAAAGGGTGCGCCCGGTAATCATCAGGTCCGTACGGGCTGCGTAGAGGGCTTCGTCCACCAGGAAGTATTCCTGCTCCCAGCCCAGATAGGAATAGACCTTGGAAACGGAAGGATCGAAGAGTTTGCACACCGGCACGGCGGCATCGCTCACGGCCTTGAGGGCCTTTTTAAGCGGGGTCTTGTAGTCCAGGGCCTCTCCGGTGTAGGAAATGAACACGGTGGGGATACAAAGGGTGTCATCCAGGATGAAGACCGGGGAGGTGGGGTCCCAGGCGGTGTAGCCGCGGGCCTCGAACGTGGCGCGGATGCCGCCGCTGGGGAAGGACGAGGCATCCGGTTCCTGCTGGGCCAGCATCTTGCCGTCGAAGGTCTCGATGACGCCGCCCTTGCCGTCATAGTCTATGAGGGAGTCATGCTTTTCGGCCGTTCCCTCGGTGAGGGGCTGGAACCAGTGGGTTACATGGGTTACCCCGTGCTCCATGGCCCATTCCTTCATACCGCGGGCCACGCCGTCGGCCGTCTTGCGGTCCAGGGCTTTTCCGCCCTCTATGCACGAAAGAAGCGCCTGGAGACTGTCGGCATCCAGGTATTTGCACATTTTTTTCCGGTCGAACACCAGTTCGCCGTAATACTCAGAAGTCTTGCCTGCGGGGATTTCTGCAGGAACCGTTTTCCGCTCAAAGGATTCTTTGACCAAATCGAATCTGTCCATAACCAATAGTATTTGTTGTTTTATAACCGTCACAAAAAAAGAGGCTGATCCCTTGGGGACCAGCCTCTGTATATCTTAAATATTTGCCTCTTTGATAATGTGCCGCATACGGCTGGAATTATACGCACCAAGAAGCACCCGGGACCTGCTGGTTCTGGGACTGCTGCTGCTCCTGCTGCTGGCTATAAAGGTTATACTTCACTACTTTCTGCGACCAAATTCGTGTGCAAGTTACGAAGAATTTTTAAGAATGCAAGAAAAAATTAAATTTTTTTATTTGGAATCATCCGTGGGAATACAGGTCCGTGGGATAGTTCCCGCTAAAACATGCCATGCACATCCGGGTGCGCTTTCCCGCTTCCATCAGTCCTTCCGGCGAAATGAAGGCCAGCGAATCGGCACCGATAAACCTGCATACCCCTTCCACATCCAGACTGGCGGAGATGAGTTCCTCCCGCGAAGAGATATCCACTCCATAGTAACAGGGATTCCGCAAAGGAGGGCTGGGAATGCGCATATGTACTTCCCTGGCACCGGCATCCCGCAGCATCCGGATCAGCTGCCGGGAGGTGGTTCCCCTTACGATGGAATCGTCCACGACCACCAGCCGTTTTCCGCAGATGAGCGACCGTACGGGAGAAAGCTTCATCCGCACCCCGTTCAGCCGCATCTCCTGGGTGGGCTGGATGAACGTGCGGGCAACGTACGCATTCTTCACAAGCGCCATCTCCATAGGGATGCCGCTTGCCTCGGAATAGCCGATGGCGGCACTGAATCCGGAGTCGGGAACGCCGATTACCATATCGGCCCCGCAGGGACTCTCCCGAAAGAGGATTTTACCCGATTCCTTGCGGAATGCGTGCACGTTAAGGCCTTCTATGTCGCTGTCCGGCCGGGCGAAATAGATGTACTCCATAGCGCACATGGCATTCTGCCGGACGGAAGCATAAAGGGTATGGTTTATTCCATCGGCCGACAACCGGACTATCTCTCCCGGCCGGACATCCCGCACCGAATGTGCCCCCACCGCCTCCAGGGAGCAGGTCTCGCTGCCAACGACAAAACCGTTGCCCAGCCGGCCGTAAGAAAGCGGGCGGAGTCCGTACTTGTCCCGGCAAGCATACAGGGTGTCTCCCGTGAGGACGAGGAATGAAAATGCGCCGTCAACCTGATTCAGGGCCCTGGCAATCAACGGCTCGGATACATTTCCTCCCCTTCTCAGGCTCTCACCCAGAAGGGCACCCAGGATCTCACTGTCCGACGAAGAGTGGAACAGTTTTCCCCGTACCGAAAGCGCTTTGAACAGCTCATCGGCATTGACGATATTGCCGTTGTGGGCTGTGGCGAAGCCGCCGTCCTTCAGGCGGAACACAAACGGCTGCACATTGTCCTCACCGCTGCCGCCGGAGGTTCCGTATCGCACGTGCCCGATGGCGCTGCGGCTTGTTCCGGCATCCGGTACCCCCCTGGGAAAGACACCGGACACCAGGCCCAGTTTCTTCTTCAGGCATAGATTCCCGTCCCGGTCCAGATATGCGATACCACAGCCTTCCTGCCCGCGATGCTGCAGGAAAGCCAGGCCCATCCTTACTATTTCGGCAGCCCCTTCGACGCCGAACGCGCCGAATACGCCGCATTCTTCACGAATCTTCTGCATCCTATTGATAATCGTTCCAGGCCCGTATGGCCAGTGACTCCGTTCCCAGTTCGCACAGCGCATATATAAACGCGCCGGCAAGCCTGGCATTGGTTATAAGCGGAATATTGTAGTCGATGGCCGTCCGCCGGATGGCAAATCCATTTTCCAGTTCACGGGTACTGTAATTCTTGGGGATATTGATGACCAGGCCTATTTTCCGGGCTTTGAGATAATCACTTACGTTGGGTGTCTTTTCCGAATCCGGCCAGTGCAGGACCTCGGATGGAACACCGTTCTGCTGCAGGTACGTGGCGGTTCCGGACGTAGCGTAAATGGTGTAACCCTTTTCCTTGAGCATACGGGAAGCTTCCAGCAGCTCGGCCTTGGACTGGGCCGGGCCGGAAGAGATGAGGATACCCTTGTCCATAGGCGGAATGGTGTAACCCACTGACAGCATTCCCTTGAGCAAGGCCTCATAGTAATTGTCGCCCAGGCAGGCAACCTCCCCCGTGGAGGCCATATCCACCCCCAGGATGGGATCGGCGTGCAACAGGCGGGCAAAGGAGAATTGCGAGCACTTGACCCCCACGTAATCGATATCGGCGAAGGTCTTGCCGTAGGGCGCCACGTCTTTGCCCAGCATTATTTCAGTGGCCATGCCGATAAAATTGAACTTGGTGATCTTGGACACGAAGGGGAAACTCCTGGACGCCCTCAGATTGCACTCAATGACCCGGAGCGCATTGTCGCGTGCCAGGAACTGGATGTTGAAAGGCCCGGAGATGTTCAGGGCAGCGGCAATCCGGGACGATATCCGCTTGATCCGACGGATGGTCTCATAGTAAAGCTTCTGCGCCGGAAACACCACCGTGGCGTCGCCGGAATGGACCCCGGCAAACTCCACGTGTTCGCTGATGGCGTAACACTTGATGATTCCGTTCTGGGCCACGGCATCGATTTCCACTTCCTTGGCCCGGGAAACGAATTCCGTGGCTACTACCGGATGCTCAGGACTCACGACGGCAGCGTTGGTGAGCGCATCCCGCAGTTCCTCCCGGCTGGAAACCACCTTCATCGCAGCACCCGACAGCACGTAGGAAGGCCGGATCATAATGGGAAGTCCCACTTCATCGGCAAAAGAATAAATGTCGTCTATGCTGTCCAGTTCTTTCCAGCGGGGCTGGTCCACGCCGATGGAGTCGCACAGGCGGGAAAACTTCTCGCGGTCTTCTGCCATATCGATGGAGGCGGCCGGCGTACCCAGGATCCGGACGCCCATCTTTTCCAGGGGGATGGCCAGGTTGTTGGGAATCTGGCCGCCCGTGGAGACGATCACGCCCAGGGGCGCCTCCATATCACAGATATCCAGGACCCGCTCCAGCGACAACTCGTCAAAATACAGGCGGTCGCAGACATCATAGTCGGTACTTACGGTCTCCGGATTGTAATTGATCATAATGGCCCGGTAACCCATTTCCTGGATTTTCTTCACCGCCGTCACCGAGCACCAGTCAAACTCCACGCTGCTGCCGATCCGGTAGGCGCCGCTGCCCAGCACTATGACCGACTTTCCGTCCCGCTCGTGGACTATGTCATTCTCGCTGCCGGAATAAGTCAGGTAAAGGTAGTTGGTGAGGGCAGGGTATTCTCCGGCCAGGGTGTCAATCTGCTTCACGCAGGGGAGCACACCCAGCGCCTTGCGGTGTTTCCGGACCAGGAAACCCCGTTCGTGGCCTTCTATCCGCTCCGAGGGCAGGATGAGGTTCCCTATCTGCCAGTCCGAGAATCCCATCTTTTTCGCCTCTCGCAATGTATTGGAGTCCAATTGGTTCCACGAACCGACAGCTTGCAGGACAAAGCTATACTTATGGATATTCTCCAGCCGGTAAAGGAACCATTTGTCTATCATCGTCCGGGCGTGGATTTCCTCTACGGAGTAGCCCTTCCGGAAAGCCTGCTCTATGGCCAGAATGCGCTTGTCGGTAGGGTTTGACAGCTCATAATCCACATCCGGCACGGCAATGGAGTTGCCCACAAAGCCCCTGAGGCCGTTCCCTATCATCCTGAGCCCCTTCTGGATGGCTTCTTCAAAAGTACGGCCGATGGCCATCACCTCGCCCACCGACTTCATCGACGACCCCAACAGCTTGGACACGCCTTCGAACTTACCCAGGTCCCAGCGGGGAATCTTGCACACCACATAGTCCAGCGCAGGTTCAAAGCAGGCCGATGTCACCTTGGTCACGGCATTGGGAATCTCGTCCAGGCCGTATCCCAGGCCCAGCTTGGCCGCCACGAAAGCCAGCGGATATCCGGTGGCTTTGGAGGCCAGGGCCGAGGAGCGGCTCAGGCGCGCATTGACTTCAATCACCCGGTAGTCGTCCGATTCCGGGTCCAGTGCATACTGTACGTTGCATTCTCCCACGATACCCATATGCCGGACGATGCGGATGGCCGTTTCCCGGAGCCAGTGGTACTCGTGGTCGCTCAACGTCTGCGAAGGCGCCACCACGATGCTCTCTCCGGTGTGGATTCCCAGCGGATCGAAATTTTCCATATTGCACACGGTAATGCAATTGTCAAACTGGTCCCGCACCACTTCGTACTCTATTTCCTTCCATCCTTTCAGGGATTTCTCCACCAGTATCTGCGGCGAATAGGAAAAGGCCGTCGCCGCCAGCTCACGGAGTTCCGTGTCGTTGGAGCAGAAGCCGGATCCCAGTCCGCCCAGCGTATAGGCCGCCCGGACAATGACAGGGTATCCGATCCTGCTTACCACTTCCAGCGCCTGTTCCACGGATTCCACCGCCACGCTGTCGGGCGTCTTTACGCCGATTTCCTTCATCTTGTGCGCAAACAGGTCCCGGTCTTCGGTCATCTCTATGGCCTCCACCGGGGTGCCCAGCACTTTGACGCCATATTCGCGTAAAACGCCGCTCCGGTACAGTTCCACCCCGCAGTTCAGCGCCGTCTGGCCGCCGAAGGAGAGCATAATGGCATCGGGACTCTCCTTGCCGATGACCTTGGTAACGAACTCCGGCGTCACCGGAAGGAAATACGTACGGTCGGCAATGCCTTCGGAGGTTTGGACCGTGGCCACATTGGGATTCACCAGGATGGTCCGGATTCCCTCTTCCCGCAGGGCCTTGAGGGCTTGCGAGCCGGAATAGTCGAACTCTCCCGACTGGCCGATCTTGAGCGCTCCGGACCCGAGCAGCAAGACGGACTTAATGCTGTTATCCCTCATTTCTGTACTGTTTAATGCTTTCTACGAACAACGCGAACAGTGATTCCGTATCCACGGGACCACTGGAGGCCTCGGGATGGAACTGTGTGGAGAAAAAGGGCTTGCTCTTATGCCGGATACCCTCGTTGGTACCGTCGTTCAGGTTGGTGAACATCGGCTCCCAATCCGCGGGAAGCGTCTTCTCGTCAATGGCGAAACCGTGATTCTGGGAGGTAATGTAACACTTATGGGTGTTTCCCACCCGCACGGGCTGGTTGTGGGAACGGTGTCCGTACTTCAGTTTATAGGTTCTGGCTCCCGCCGCCAGGGCCAGGAGCTGATTGCCCAGGCAGATTCCCATTATGGGTCTGTCGCCTTCCAGGGCCGCTTTCAGGTGCCGGACCGTAGCCTCGCACATAACCGGGTCGCCGGGGCCGTTGGAGATGAACAGCCCGTCATAATCCTCCCGGGTAAAATCATAGTCCCACGGAACCCGCTTAACGGTTACGTCGTGTTTCAACAGGCAGCGGAGGATGTTGCTCTTCATACCGCAGTCCACCATCAGCACCTTGTACCGACCTGTACCGTAATGGCGGATTTCCCGGGTGGAGACCAGGGAAACCAGGTTGTCCTTGTCGGGGTTGTAGAAGGGAACCTCTTCCTGGCCGAAGACGATCTTCCCCAGCATTGAACCTTTTTCGCGCAGCAGCTTCGTGAGCGCACGGGTGTCCACGCCATACAGGCCCGGAACCTGCTCCCGCTTGAGCCATTCTCCCAGGCTCAGCTGTGAATCCCAATGGCTGCAGTGCTCCGAATAGTCGGAGATGACCAGCGCCGTACACTGGATGTGTTCGGATTCGAAGAATCTCGGAATGCCGTTTTCCGCATCCTGGGGAGGGACGCCGTAATTGCCGATCATCGGATACGTAGGTACCAGGATCTGCCCCTTGTAAGAAGGGTCGGTGAGACTCTCCGGGTATCCGGTCATAGCCGTATAAAAAACCAGTTCCCCGGAAACGGACTTCCTGAATCCGAAAGACCGGGCCTCGAAGACCGTTCCGTCTTCAAGGATGAGCCTGACATTTTCCATATACTTTGTTATAGTTCGTTCGTACAAAAAAAGGGCTAGTCCGTCCAGACCAGCCCTTGGGGATATCTAATATAGAACCGACTCTTTCATAATACATTAAAAACTAAGCCGGGTCCAAATGTACACACTTTTTTTGGGATAGCAAGTGTTTTTTTAATTTTTTTAATAGCCGGGCATCATTCCCACTCGATGGTTCCCGTGGGCTTGGGGGTCAAGTCGTACAGTACGCGGTTCACGCCCGGGACTTCGGTGATGATACGCTGGGTAATGTGATGCAGCAAGCTGTAGGGAATCTCCTCGATGGTGGCGGTCATGGCGTCGCGGGTGTTCACGGCACGGATGATTACCGGCCAGTCCCAGCTGCGCTTGTTGTCCTTCACGCCCGTGGACTTATAGTCCGGGACAATGGTGAAGTACTGCCACACTTTGCCTTCCAGGCCGTTTTTGGCAAACTCCTCGCGGAGGATGGCGTCGCTTTCGCGGAGTGCCTCCAGGCGGTCACGCGTTATAGCGCCGGTGCAACGCACGCCCAGGCCGGGGCCGGGGAACGGCTGGCGGTAAACCATATTGTCCGGCAGGCCCAGCTCCTTGCCCACTACGCGCACCTCGTCCTTGAACAGGAGTTTGATGGGTTCCACCAGTTCGAACTGCAGGTCTTCGGGCAGCCCCCCCACATTGTGATGGGATTTGACGGGACCGGACTCCACTATATCGGGATAGATGGTACCCTGGGCCAGGAAGCTGATGCCTTCCAACTTGCGGGCTTCTTCCTCGAAAACACGGATGAACTCGGCGCCGATGATCTTGCGTTTCTGTTCGGGATCGGCCACGCCGGCGAGCTTGTCCAGGAAGCGGTCGGTGGCATCTACGTATACCAGGTTGGCGTTGAGTTCGTCACGGAACACGCGGACCACCTGCTCGGGTTCACCCTTGCGCAGCAGGCCGTGGTTCACGTGTACCGACACCAGCTGCTGGCCTACCGCCTTGATGAGCAGGGCGGCCACCACCGATGAATCCACGCCGCCGGACAGGGCCAGCAGCACCTTCTTGTCCCCGATCTGGGCACGCAGTTCCTTAATTTGTTCGTCAATGAATTTCTGGGCCAGCGCCGGAGTGGTGATGCGCTCCATAGTGGCCGGACGGACATTTCCTGAAGTCATAATTAGGTATTTGTTAAGTTCTTATTCTCCTCTGGAGTAATTGGGAGTTTCCTTGGTGATGGTGATGTCGTGCGGATGGCTTTCCGTCATGCCGCTGGCGGTGACTCGGGTGAACTTGGCCTTCTTAAGGGCGTCCAGGTCCTTGGCGCCGCAGTAGCCCATACCGGAGCGGAGACCGCCCACCAGCTGATACACCGTTTCCGACAGCGTGCCCTTGTACGGTACCCGGCCCACGATGCCTTCCGGTACCAGTTTCTTGAGTTCCACCTTATCGTCCTGGAAGTAGCGGTCCTTGGAACCGGCCGCCATGGCGTCTATGGAGCCCATGCCCCTGTAGGCCTTGAACTTACGGCCGCTGTAGATGATGGTCTCTCCCGGAGACTCCTCCGTGCCGGCGAACATGGAACCGCACATGACGCAGTCTCCGCCGGCCGCCAGCGCCTTCACCACATCGCCGGAATAGCGCAGGCCGCCATCGGCAATGAGGGTTGCGCCGCTGCCCTTGATGGCCTGGTAGGCGTTATAGATGGCGCTGAGCTGGGGCACACCCACACCCGCCACGATACGGGTGGTGCAGATGGAACCCGGGCCGATACCCACCTTCACGCCGTCGGCCCCGGCCTTCACCAGGTCCCGGGCGCCTTCCTCGGTGGCCACGTTGCCCACCACCACGTCCAGTTCCGGATACGCGGCTTTCACTTTCTTCAGGAGGTCTATCACACCCTTGCTGTGTCCGTGGGCGGAATCCAGCACCACGGCATCTACGCCTTCCGCATACAGGGCGGCCACGCGGTCCAGCGCATCCGGGGTGATGCCGATACCGGCCGCCACCCGCAGGCGCCCCTTGGCGTCCTTGCAGGCGTCCGGATGGAGACGCTCCTTGATGAGGTCCTTATAAGTGATGAGGCCCACGATGCATCCGTTGGCATCCACCACGGGCAGTTTCTCCACCTTGTTCTCCTGCAGGACCTTCTTCACGTATTCGCGGTCCGTGCGGGTGCTGGGGATGGTGACCAGGTTCTTGGACGTCATCACGTCCCGCACCAGGGCGTCCATGTCCGTGAGGAAACGGACATCCCGGTTGGTCACGATGCCCACCAGGTGATTGTGGTTGTCCACCACGGGAATACCGCCGATATGGTTCTCGTGCATGAGGTCCAGCGCATCCCCCACAGTCTGGTCCTGGTTGATGGTAACAGGGTCGCTGATCATGCCGTTCTCCGAACGTTTTACCTTCCGGACCTCGGCCGCCTGCTCCATGATACCCATATTTTTATGAATTACGCCGATGCCTCCTTCCCTTGCCAGGGCGATGGCCATCGGCGCTTCTGTCACGGTGTCCATGGCGGCGGACACAATGGGAATGTTAAGGTGGATGTTCCGGGAAAACCGCGTTTGCAGACTTACCTCCCGCGGAAGGACTTCCGAATACCCCGGAATAAGGAGGACGTCATCAAAGGTGAGACCCTCCAGTGCAATTCTTTCATCAATAAAGGACATATTGGCAGATTTTGCGCACAAAGATAATGCTTTTTGCGCTAATCGGCAATAGTTTTTTTCTACTCTGTGGTTTGAATCAGGGCCTTTACCGGAGCAATGCCTTCCAGGAGTTCACGGCCGCCCAGGCCTTCGATCTCCACAAGGAAAACGAAGTCCGTGACCTTAATGCCGTACTCCTTGCCGTCCACCACCACTTTGTGGGATTCCAGGCCGCGGGCTATGCCCATGGCGGTGCCGCCGGTGGCCAGGATGTCGTCGAAGAAAGTAACCTCAAAGACATCCCCGTTGGGTTTTCCGGCCGCCACGTCCGAAAGACGGAAGAAAATCTGGTCCTTCCCGTACTCCTTGGTAATATCCAGGCCCACCAGGTCTCCCTCGTTGAACGGCAGTTTGCCCTTCTTGCGGAAGGGGATGATGTTCTCCACCTGCGGGCACAGGGCAAGCATGGGGGCGGCGAAGAGGAAGCCGCGGGCCTCCGGAGCCACGATATTGGGGCTCTGGCAGATCTTGCCCAGGTCGCTGATAAGGGCCGTAAAGACTTCCTTGTTCTGGATAAGGGGCATAATGTCCACGAAATTGACCCCCTCGATGGGGAATCCGGGATAAAACTTGAGATACTGCTTGTAATCCATATTATTCTACCGTATTCATGTCTATAAGGTTGTTCAGGAGGGCATACACCGTGAGGCCCGCCACGGATTTGATGCCGGTCTTCCGGGTGATGTTCTTCCTGTGGGAGATGACGGTGTGGATGGAGAGGCCGAATTTGTCGGCAATCTCCTTGTTCAGCAGGCCGCTGGCCACGCACACCAGGATTTCCTTCTCCCGTTCCGTGAGGTTGTCGCCCTCGAAGCCGGCGCCGGGCAGGAGGATTTCATCCTCTATGAAGGTATGCCGGTCAAAATCCTCTTCCAGGGTGTAGATGTAGAACAGGACCTTGTATGCTTCCTGCTGGTCGCAGTGGGAGGGGCTGTATTTCATCACCAGGCTCTTGAGGTCCTGCAGACGCTCCTTGGCATCGCCATGGTGGTCTCCGGCCGACGGGGCATCGGCCTTCCGGTGGCTTAGGGTGGCCATCACGTAGGGGAACACCTCTTTTTCCTCAAAGGTGAAATGCTTTTGCAGACCCTCCCGGTAATCGGCAAAGAACTTATTGATTATATGGAGGTTCCGCGTGTCGCCCGGCCCTATCATCCGCTCCAGGGAAGCCGCCATGGCCGGCAGGATCACCTCCATATAATAGCAGTGCGAACGCCGGAGGTACTGCACGATACCGGGGAGGTCGGCCTTTTCCAGCATATCGCGCGTGGGCTTGAATCCGGAAAATACATAGGCCGAACAGATGAGCAGGAACGTGTCCGGATTCACCCCGTTGTCCAGGCATACCTCCTCCACGGTCTTGTCGCCGAAGCCGAACGGGATGCCCATCCGGGCCAGCACGCCCGGCAGGCTGAAGTCTATGTCCATGAGCTCCGCCATCTTCATGGACGGGCTCAGGAGGTATCTTTCCGGATTCTGCGTCATACCTTACAAAGATACGAAAAAAAGAATCAGTAACATAAACTGATATTGGAAAGCGCGATAAACATGTCCGGCGAAAGGGGTTTTCCCTGACAGCTTTCATCGGCATACAGCCGGAAGGTGAAATGAAGGCCGATTCCCACGCACAGCTGATAGGGCGCATCCAGTTGGATGCGGACACTCTGGGTGGAAGTGGGAGCGCCGAAACAGGGTTTGAGCGGTGAGGACTCCACCGTAATCCGGATATCCTCGTCATCGGCCGATACCTCCATGAGTTCCACGTTGAGGGGGAAAGAAGAGCGGAGGGTCCCTTCCAGGGTAAGGCGCTGCACCGTCCGGCCTTCTTCCGGCTGGAATTCCGGAAGCATCATATCGTGCCGGGAGACAAGCTGGAAAGAGGATCCCGCCTGCAGGGGCATGCTGATTCTCCCGCCCAGGCTGAAATAGAGCGGGTTGCTGTTAAAGTCCAATAGCACTTCTTCCTCCGGATCCCGGTGCACCTTCAAGTTGCCGATGATATATTCGTCGGGCGCACCTTCCAGCATACGGGAAAGTCCGTCCATGTGCAGGGAAACGTGCTCCTGCCCTTCCATTAAGGGGATAAATTCTACCGGAAAGTAATTAAACTCACTGAAAACGATGTGCTTGATGCAGTACCCGTCCCCGCCGCCACCCACATAGACAAAGGGGACGGCCGTGATGCGCTCCTTCTCTCCGAAAGGATGGGAATACAGGACCTTGCCCTTGCTATGGCCTTCGACGGTACCAGTTATCCATGTGGTGAACGGCGATCGGTTCAGAAAATCCAGGAAAACCCGTCCGTCATATAAGTGCAGGAGGGACGAGGGGTCCAGAAAAGAGATGGGACGATAATCACGGTGGCTGGCAAAACTGATGTATCGCGGAAGGTCATATTCGGCGGGAAAATTCACCTTTCCCTTCGTTGAAATAATAGATCCCCTGCCCGAAAAAGCGCTACGCAAGGTAATGGTTTCGGGCCAGGATGCCCCTTCCTTCAGCATGGAGGAATCCAAGTGCAGCACTCCGCTCACGGTGAAGGTGGAATCGATATGGAAACCACGTCCGGGGAGCGAGTATTCTTCTTCCGGCACCTGAAAATGGCCAATGAACCCCAGGGGCCAGGGGAAATTGCGTTTCCCGGGATGGCCATATTCCTCATGCTCGGAATACAGGTATGCATACTCCTGATGGGCTGTGTTGTTTGGATTCTGTCCCAGAATGAAAAACTGGGTCCCCTCCCAGTTGAAGGTGCAGAAAGAGGGGAGCGTAACTTCCAGGTCCGAAATAACATGGGTGAGCGGAGTGTCATCTTCAAACCAAAGCGACAGGCCGCATTTCTCAAGAACACTCACCCAGCTCAGAGATTTGTAATCATCCGGAATGTCTTTTCCATGGAAAGAGAAAGGAAAGGTGAGCGAAAAGGGGACTGCCTGAGCCTGCGATGCGGGAGGCAAGGCAATGGAAACGCTCGCTTCCACCTCTTCGCCATCGACAGGAAAAGTGAGCGGAAAATCCTCATTGTAATCTTTATAGTAAAGATCCACACGCCCGTTTCCTGTCCCCGAATTGAACACCAGATTATTATCTTCATCGGCCGATATCCACTGGGAAGAAAGTCCATTCTCGCACCGCTGGAGAATCTCTTCTCCATTTACGTACAAAAGATTCTCCAGGATGGGAATCCTAACGGGCTCCGGGTCCGGTGTATTCTTCTCCCCACAAGCCACGGCCGCAAGGAGAATACAAAAGAATAAAGATCTTAGCTTAAACATGTTTTAGAACCTGAACACCAGGCCGGGACCGTAATCTCCCAGGCCGAACTCCAGGGTGGCGGGGTGGCGGCTGTTGTATTCATCGGCCACCCATTCCAGGCGTTTCCAGCCGATGGTCTTGAAAACGATGCCTGCGGTCAGGACGGAAGCGCCCACTCCCGCAATGGAAAAGCCCCGGTAGAACCAGGAAAGGGAGTCCTTTGCGCCCATGAACGCATCCCAAAGGTTATTGGTCCCGCCCCAGATCTTGATATAATCGGCTATGAAGATACCCAGGGAGATGCCGGAAACCGCCAGGCCGGCACCGGTGCCGATGATACCGCCCGTAATGAGCCGTTTACCGGTCTTGTACTGTTTTACGGCACCCACATAAGTCTCGTTGAAAATGGTTTCCCCAACCAGGCGCTGCACCATAAAGTCCGGCATCACCTCGCCTTTGTCGTCCAGCAGGCGTCCCTTGCTCTGCTCTATCTGTGAGGGGACATACTGGGCCAGGGCCGCAAAGGAGGGAACCAGCATCAATAAAAGAATAAGCAAAGACTTCTTCATGGTAGTTTTGTTTAAATTATTGATTAACAACGTTTTATCTCAATACCCTGCTGTCAAAGTGCAGCAGGGTTTTCACGTAAGTCATTAAGTGTGAGCGGAATACTCGCAACCACAATACAGCTGGTTGTAAAAGTTCTGTTCTTTCAAAATCTGGTTCCGGCGCTCCTGCAGACCGCCTTTCCGCCAGTTCTGGGGCCACCAGGTGACGCCTTCCACCTGGCTGCAGGCCCACGCTCCCGCCTCGTTCACCTGCTCCAGGCTTTTCCAGCGGGAACTGGCCAGGGTGGTGGTGAGCACCGGGAATCCGCCCGCGGCGGCATACTGCGCCGCCCGCAGCAGACGGTACTTGAAGCACTGGAGGCATCGGCCTCCCCGTTCCGGCTCGTTTTCCAGGCCCCGGGCGCATTGGAGCCAGCCGGCATGGTCGTAAACATCCTCCACCATTTCCACGTTCCACTCCCGGGCATACCGGATGCACTCGTTGAGCCGGTGAGCGTATTCCTCCTGCGGGAAGATGTTGGAATTGGAATAGAAGATTACCGGCCGATATCCCCGCTCCACCAGGCACTCCACGATGGCGCCGGAGCACGGCGCACAGCAGGCGTGCAGCAGGATCCTGTCCGCCCCGCCGGGCACTTCTATCTGGAGGCTTGTCTTCATCGGTACAAAGATAACAATTTTTCAGCATCCCCATAAATGGTGATTGCAAGTGTGTAGCGGACGCCGTATATTTGCGCCCAGCGCAAAATTCAGAAACATGATACTGGCAGAACTGGCAACCGGAGAGAAAGCGGTGATTGTGAGGGTGAACGGACACGGAAGTTTCCGTAAACGCCTCATTGAGATGGGTTTTATCCAGGGGAAAGAGGTCCGTGTGGTGCTGAACGCGCCCCTGAAGGATCCCATCGAGTATGAGATTATCGGCTACAAGGTGAGCCTGCGGCGGGAAGAAGCCCGCCAGATTGAAGTGGTGGGCGTGGAGGAGGCCCGCGAAGCCCTTTCCACCGACGAGCACCTGCAGGGCCTTCCGGAAGACCTGGAAGAGCGCGAACGGCTGGACCGGGCCATGGCCCATGTGGCCGAAGAGCGGCATCACAACATCCGCGTGGCCCTCGTTGGCAACCCAAATTGCGGAAAAACCTCCCTTTTTAACATAGCCTCCGGCAGCCATGAGCATGTGGGTAATTACTCCGGCGTCACTGTGGATGCCAAGGAAGGCCATTTCAAGTTCAAGGGCTATGACATCACCCTGGTGGACCTGCCCGGCACCTATTCCCTATCGGCCTATTCCCCGGAGGAACTGTACGTGCGGAAAAACCTCCTGGAGACCCTTCCGGACGTGGTGGTGAACGTGGTGGACGCTTCCAATATCGAAAGGAACCTGTACCTCACCAGCCAGCTCATCGACATGAACCTGCGCACGGTGATGGCCCTTAATATGTACGACGAGCTCCAGCACAAAGGCGACAAGCTGGACACCCGGCAGCTGGGCTACCTCCTGGGCATGCCCGTATGCCCCACGGTGAGCCGCGACGGGCAGGGTATTCCGGAGCTTTTCGACACGGTGATCAAAGTGTATGAGCATCTGGACCCCAGGCTGGCGCGCCACATCCACATCAACCACGGGGCGGAGCTGGAAAAGAGCATCGTACGCCTGCGGGACCTCATTTTTTCCAACGAGGAAATCCGCTCCCGCTACTCCTCCCGCTGGCTGGCCATCAAGACGCTGGAGGCCGATAAGGACGTGGACGGCCTGGTGGACCGGCTCCCCAACGCCGCGCAGATCCGCGAGGCCAGGCAGGAGGAAAGCCAGCGCATAGAGAAGCTGCTGGGAACATCGGCCGAAAGTGCCATCGTAGACGCCAAGTACGCCTTTATCCAGGGCGCCCTGGCAGAGACTTATGAAAGTTATCAGGCCGAAAGGCCCCGCCGTTCCATTACGGACAAGATAGACGCCGTTGTCACCAACCAGTGGCTGGCCTTCCCCATCTTTATATTGTTGTTGTGGTTTATTTTCTGGGCCACCTTCACGGTGGGCCAGTATCCGATGGATTGGATAGACGCGCTGGTGGGCTGGTTGGGTGACAAGGTGGGCGGCTGGATGAACGAAGGCTGGCTCAAGGACCTGGTGGTGGACGGCGTAATCGCAGGCGTGGGCAGCGTACTGGTGTTCCTGCCCAACATCATGATCCTGTATTTCTTCATCTCCATCATGGAAGACAGCGGCTACATGGCGCGGGCGGCGTTCATCGTGGACAAGCTCATGCACAAGATCGGCCTGCACGGGAAGAGTTTCATTCCCATGGTAATGGGCTTCGGCTGCAACGTACCGGCCATTATGGCAACGCGCAGCATCGAGAGCCGGAAAAGCCGCCTGGTGACCATAGCCATCATTCCGTTCATGTCCTGCGCGGGCCGGTTACCCATCTTCGTACTCTTCGCCGGGGCTTTCTTTCCGGGAAGTCCCGCCACGGCGCTGTTGGGGATTTACCTGCTGGGCGTGGTCCTGGCCATCCTGAGCGCCCTTGTCCTGAGCAAATTCGTGAAGGACGACGACCTGCCGTTCGTGATGGAACTGCCGCCGTATCGCGTCCCCACCGGGAAAGCCATCTGGCGCCATACCTGGGAAAAAGGAAAGCAGTATCTGGAAAAGATGGCAACCACCATCCTCATCTTCTCCGTAGCCATCTGGTTCCTGGGCTACTTCCCTCGGCACCAGGAGCAGAGCGCCGCTTATCAGCAGGAGCATTCCTATATCGGCATGCTGGGCAAGGCCATTGAGCCCGCCATGGAGCCGATGGGATTCAACTGGAAGATGGACGTTGGCCTGCTGGCCGGCGTGGGAGCCAAGGAACTGGTAATCAGCACCATGGGCGTGATGTATGCCCAGGACGGCGAAGCCTATGAGGGCATGGGTAACGAGGACGACACCCAGCTCCAGGCAGCCCTGAAAGCCACCGTCCCCACCGCAGCCGCCCTGGCCTTCATGGTATTCGTGCTGCTGTACTTCCCCTGCATCGCCACCTTCGTGGCCATTAAAAACGAAACAGGAAAATGGCGCTGGGCCATTCTCCTGTGTCTGTATACCATCTTGGTGGCCTGGGTATTCGGTTTTGCCGCCTATCGGCTGGGCCTGCTTATCTGGCCGATCTAAGTCACATTTTGGCCCGTTTTCTTGACCAAGATTGTCACTGGTGACGATCTAAGTCACGTTTAAAGCCTAAAATAAGACCAAGACTGCTCCGAAGAACAATCTTGGTCATGTTTTGCTGTATTTTCTGTACTGAGACAGACTACAGGTTGGGATTCTCCTTGCCCCAGTCGGCCACGGCGGGAACGATACCCAGTTCCACAATCTCGTCACGCATCTTGACCAGGTGCTCATAGGAGGCCTGGAGGGCAGCCATTTCTTCCTCGGTGCCAACCGGGTTGGTGTAGTGGCAGCCGGTGGCGTCGATTACGGTGGGCATAGCCATCATCACGTGCTGGAACTTCTCGTTGTTCACATAGGTGCCGGCGGGCCAGGTGAACTTCTCGCCGCCCATGGCAGCCTCGATCATCTTCACGGCCTGGTATGCCGGGCTCTGGAAGGAGCTGCGGCCACGGAGTTTGATGATGTTGGAACCACCCTGGATGGTGTTGTGCTTGATTTCGGCGAAACGTTCGGCGGAAAGGCCCATTTCGGCGAGGGGCTTGCCGTCAATCTTCACCTGGGAGGCGAATACGGCCATGGCTTCACCGTGACCGCCATAGGTGTGGGCGCCGGTAACCTTGCACTGCTGTACGCCGAACTCCTGGGCCAGGGCTTCCTGCAGACGGGTGCTGTCCAGGGCGGCCAGGGAGGTGAGCTTCTCCGGCTTCAGGCCGGAACGGATGAGAGCGGTGAGGGCGGTGACATCGGCCGGGTTGAAGATAACCACCACGAACTTTACGTCCGGGCAGTACTTCTCGATGTTCTCGCCGAATTCGGCGGCAATCTGGCAGTTGCCCTTGAGGAGGTCCTCACGGGTCATGCCTTCCTTGCGGGGTGCACCGCCGGAGGAAATGATGTACTTGGCATCCTTGAAGGCCTCGGCCGGATCGATGGTGGCGGTGAGGTTCACATCCGGGAATGCGCAGTGGTCCATCTCGGCCAGGACGCCCTTGAGGCCCGGCTCAAAGATATCGTACAGGCAGATGTTGGGGGTGAGGCCCAGCATGCAGGCGGTTTGGACCATGTTGGAACCAATCATTCCGGCAGCGCCTACAATCAGGAGCTTTTCATCAGTAAGGAATTTCATAACTATTTGTTTTAAAATATTACTATTTCCGTTTGGGTCTACAAAGATAGCAATTTCCTCCCAAAGAATTGCTTGTTATTGTGAAAAATGAATTATCTTTGCATCGTAAATTGTAACGATTGAAATGGAGCCTCCCAGTCAGGTGAAAAAAGACGACCCTCTGTCGCGACTATCCCCTACTTATTATAACCATAAGCCGGTGCACCGGGTGCATGCGGTGGCTTCCGTATTGTCGTTCAACCAAACCTTATAATGGGACTTTATTTAAAGAAGAAACTGGAAAACGAAGCCACAATAGGTGTGTGGCAAATCACGGAGACGGAACAGGAGCTCATTGAACTCAGTTCCACCCCCACGGACGAGATGGAAGAGATCTCGTTCATCCGCAGCGAAAGCATGCGCAAGCAGCGGCTGGCCGTCCGGGCCCTTTTGAACACCCTCCTTGAAGAGAAGGTGTACCTGAGCCATCACGACAACGGCAAGCCGTACCTGGAGAACAACCCCGTCAACATCTCCATCACCCATACGGAAAAATACGTAGCCGTCATCCTGCACGATGAAAACGACTGCGGCATAGACGTAGAATCCCTGGACCGGGATTTCTCGGCCGTGGAAAAGAAGGCGCTTTCGGAAGATGAGATTGAGGACCTGGAGGAAGACAAGCGCAACGAGCAGCTGGCCATCTACTGGTGCGCCAAAGAGGCCATCTTCAAGCTGCTTAGCCGATATAACGTGAACTTTGCCGAGCAGATCGAGGTGGAGCGCTTCCGCCTCCGCGGGGAAGGCGAGCTGGAAGCCACCTTCATCGACAAGGACGAGGACGAAGAAGAGTTCGACCTGGAATATATGACCTTCGACCGCCACGTGCTGGTCTGGGTGGTAGGGGACTAAATCGCCCCCTTGTTGAAAACCCTTCCCAAAAAGAAACACACAAGTTACAATTTGGAATAATTCCAAATAAATAATTACGCTGACAATTTGTGATTCAATGAATTAACAAGTTGTCAGCGTTTTTGTTGATAACTTTTTCCAGAAAAAGCGTGCTAAAGTCGCACTTTATCCGCTATATTTGTTCCCGCAGTCTTGGTCTGCACACACTTGAAACATAAACCTCACGGTATCCGGCCCACCACAGCCGGCACCCCTCTAACCGACCTGAACAAATGGTTAAACGTGTACTCAAACGCGACGGACGCCGCGTAGATTTCAACAATCAGAAGATTGTCGCCGCTATCCTCAAGGCCATGAACGTAACCGAAGGTGGAGAAGACATCGTGCTTGCCGCCCAGATCGCCCATGCCATCTCCCAGCTGGACAAGGAGGAAATGACAGTGGAGGAAATCCAGGACGTGGTGGAGAACCACCTCATGAACAGCCCCCGCCAGGAAGTGGCCAAAGAGTACATCCGTTACCGCAATAAACGCAACATCGCCCGCAAGGCGAAGAGCAACGAAATCTTCCAGACCATCATCGACGCCCAGGTGAACGACATCACCCGGGAGAATGCCAATATGAATGCCGATACCCCGGCCGGCATGATGATGAAGTTCGCCTCGGAAGCCACCAAGAGCTATGTGGACGAGAGCCTGCTAAGCGACCCTGTGCGCGAAGCCGTGATGGGCAACTACATCCACATCCACGACAAGGACTACTATCCCACCAAGAGCCTCACCTGCATCCAGCATCCGCTGGACCAGATCCTGGAGCACGGCCTCAAGGCCGGTCACGGCGAGTCCCGTCCCGCCAAGCGCATCGAAACCGCCAGCGTACTGGCCTGCATCTCCATGGAAACCGCTCAGAACGAGATGCACGGCGGCCAGGCCATCCCCGCCTTCGACTTCTACCTGGCCCCTTATGTGCACAAGACCTTCGAGGAAGAGATCGACAAGGTGAGCGAGCTGGAGAACCAGGACTACAGCGAACTCAAATCGGCCAAGATTGACGACTACCTCAAGCGTGACCTCATCGGCCTGCAGGGCAAGGAGCGCGCCTTCCAGCACGCCATCAACCAGACGGTGGGCCGCGTGCACCAGGCCATGGAGGCGTTCGTGCACAACATGAACACCATCCACAGCCGCGGCGGCAACCAGGTGGTGTTCTCCTCCATCAACTACGGCACGGACACATCGGCCGAAGGACGCTGCGTCATCCGGGAAATCCTCAACACCACCTACCAGGGCGTGGGCAACGGCTCCACCGCCATCTTCCCCATCCAGATCTGGAAGAAGAAGCGGGGCGTGAGCTACCTGCCGGAAGATCCCAACTACGACCTTTACAAGTTCGCCTGCAAGGTATCGGCCCGTCGTTTCTTCCCCAACTTCCTGAACCTGGACGCCAGCTTCAACCAGGACGACGCCTGGAAGGCCGACGACCCCAAGCGCTACATCCACGAGGTGGCCACGATGGGCTGCCGCACCCGCGTGTATGCCAACCGTTTCGGGCCCAAGACCTCCATCGGCCGCGGTAACCTGAGCTTCACCACCATCAATATCGTGAAACTGGCCATCGAAGCCATGAACGAGGAAGCGGACCGGGAAGAGCGCATCAAGAAGTTCTTCCAGAAGCTGGACTGGGCCCTGGACATCAGCGCCCGTCAGCTCAATGAGCGTTACGAGTTCCAGAAGACCGCCCTCAAGAAGCAGTTCCCGCTGCTGATGAACGGCCTGTGGATGGGCAGCGAGAAGCTGGACGACAACGACAGCATCGAATCCGTCATCAACCAGGGCACCCTCTCCATCGGCTTCATCGGCCTGGCCGAATGCCTGATCGCCCTCATCGGCAAGCACCACGGGGAAAGCGAGGAAGCACAGGAGCTGGGTCTGAGGATCATCTCCCACATGGCCAAGCGCATAGATGGCTTTGCCGAAACTTACCAGCACAACTACACCTTCCTGGCCACCCCGGCGGAAGGCCTCTCCGGCAAGTTCACCAAGCGGGACAAGAAGACCTTCGGCGTGCTGCCCGGCATCACGGACAAGGACTACTACACCAACTCCAGCCACATTCCGGTGTACTATCACTGCTCGCCGGAGCACAAGGCCAGGATTGAAGGCCCGTACCACAAGTACGAGAACGCCGGCCACATCTTCTATGTGGAAATTGACGGCGACGCCACCCACAACCCGGAGGCCATCATGCAGATCGTGGACCTGATGGACAAGTACGACATTGGCTACGGCTCCGTGAACCACAACCGCAACCGCTGCCTGGACTGCGGCTTCGAGAATGCCGAAAAGGACCTCAAGGAATGCCCGCACTGCCACGGTCACCACATTGACACCCTGCAGCGCATCACCGGCTACCTGGTGGGTACCACGGACCGCTGGAACTCCGGCAAGCTGGCGGAGCTCAAGGACAGAGTGATCCACAAGTAATGAAAATCCGGGTCTTAGATATCCTGGAACAGACAATGGCCGACGGACCCGGTTTCCGGACGGCCATTTATTGTGCGGGCTGCCGCCACGCCTGCAAGGGCTGTCACAACCCGCAGAGCTGGGATTTCCAGGCGGGCAAATGGATGGATGTGGAGGACCTGCTCTCGCTCATCAAGGCCGACAGCATGTCCAACGTAACTTTCTCCGGCGGCGACCCCATGTACCAGGCCCCGGCCTTCACGGAACTGGCCCGGCGCATCAAGGAAGAGACCGCCAAGACCATCTGGTGCTGGACGGGATTCACCTACGAGGAAGTGCAGGCCGATGAGACGATGGCCGCCATGCTGCCGTATCTGGATGTGCTGGTGGACGGTCCTTTCATCCTGGAGCAGCGGGACACGGACCTCCTGTTCCGCGGCAGCCCCAACCAGCGCATCATCTACCTCCACGGCGCCCCGCCCGTGGACGACATCCCCGGCACCGTTCCCCTGGAGCCGCTACGGTAAGCGTCACACTGTAACTGGTTTGATGCAAGGCTGTTTTGGGAGAGGTGGGTGCCAGACTGGCCATACCTCTCCCATTAATTATGCCTTAGAGCTTGCTGGAACAACGATTACGTGGGAGAGGTCCCCGGGCCGAAAGACCCACCTCTCCCAAGATTATTGCCGTGACACCTTACCGCCTTAACCAGGATTCCGGATTCTGGGGCTCCACGTCTTTCCACAGCTCGAAGTGGAACTGGTCTTCGCCGCCGATGGTGTCTACCGTGCCGATTACATCGCCGGTGGACACTTTCTGGTTCAGTTTCACGGAGACGGTCTTGAGCATGGTATACATGGTGTAGTAGTTCCCGTGGCTTACCAGCACGCACTGGTTGTAGCCGGGCATTACGAAGATGCGGGTAACGGTGCCGTTGAACACAACCTTGGCCTGGGCGCCCCGCTTGACGGTGAGGGTGACGCCGTCGTTCTGCATTTCCACATTCTCGTAGACGGGATGCTTGTGCTTGCCGAAACGGTCCACTATCACGCCCTCCACCGGCCAGGGCAGTTTGCCCTTGTTGGAGGCGAATTCGTTGGCCAGCTTGGAGTCCACCGCCGTGGAAGTGGTCTTGGAAGACGATGAAGAAGAACCGGAGCCTTTCTTTCCGCCGGAAGCGGCCTTCCGGGCGGCTTCCTGTTCGGCCCGTATAATCTCTGCGATCTTCCTGTTCAGGGCCTGTTTCTGCCTGTTCTTTTCCTGCAGCTGCTGCTGGTATTTGTTGCGGTCCTTCTTGAGCTGGCTCACCATGCGGGCCGCCTCCGCTTCCTCGTCCTGCAGCTTTGCGCGCTCCTGGACGGTCTTGCTCCGCAGATCGGCCGCCTCTTCCTTGAGGCCGGTGAGGCGTTCCCGCTCCACTTCCAGTTCCGCCTCCGTTTCCTGGATGCGCTGGGCTTGGTCGCTCATCTGGGAGGCAAAACGGCGCAGATAGCCAAAGCGGCGCAGGGCCTGGCCCATGGACTCACTGGAGAGCACGTACATGTACCACATGCGGCTGTCGCGGTTCTTATAGGCATTGCGCACCAGGCGGTTGTAGTAGAGGGAAAGCGTGTCGTAGCGGGCCTGAAGGCGGTCCAGTTCCTTCTGGCACACCCCTATTGAGTCGTCCAGCACCCGGATGGTGCGGTCACATTCGGCAATGAGTTTTTCCCGGGAGGCCACCTTCCCCTGCACCAGCGTGAGGCTGGAAAGGGCCTGCTGGCTGCTGCGGCTGTTGTCCTTGAGCTTGTTGTTCAACAGTTCGATATCCTTCTCAATCTTGGAAATCTGCGTCTCCAGGCTCTTGCGGGACTCCTTTTTCTGGGCCGATACAGGACTGATACCTGCAAGCAGGACCAGCGCCACCAGCACCATATGAAGGGCCTTTCTCATTTGCCGATAGCCGCCAGCCGGGCCTTTACCCGCTCTTCCAGATCCGGAACCTCGCCGTCCTGGTTCTTGTTTTTGGCCTGGTTCCAGTACGAACGTGCCAGGTCATATTCTCCCAGGGCATAAAGCACCTCTGCATAATGGTCCAGCATTACGGCGCTGTCCTTTCCGCCATAAAGCATGGCGTGCTTGAAGAAAGGCTTGGCTTCCAGGTCTTTGCCCTGCAGGTGCAGGATCCAGGCAAAGGTATCCAGATAAGTGGCGTTGTCCGGTTCCGCCTCCACGGTTTTCTTGGACATGGTATAGGCCTTCTTCAGGTTCTTGCCGGTAAGGCTGAGATAATATGCATAATTGTTGAGCACCGGCGCATAGGAGGGGTCTATCTTGAGCGCCTGGTCGTATGCCTTGAAAGCCTGTTTGGCGTCCCCTTTGGAATAATACGCATCCCCTTTCATGGCCAGGGCACTCTTGCACAAGTCCTTGTCCTTGGGGTAGTTGGTGAGGAGATACTGGCAGTTGCCGATGATGGCGTCATAGTCCTCCAGCTGGTAATTGGCCTGGTTGGCAAAATCCAGGAAACCCAGTTCCCGGAAGCGGTCGAAGGCCGTCAGGGAACGGTCCCGGAGCTCTTCCCAGCTCCCCTCCATGGTAAGATACTGGAGGTACGTCACCGTATGGGAAAGGCTTTCCGGATACTGATCGGCCACTTCCTTGAACCACTTTCCGGCTTCCTTGGTGCGCCCGGTGGAATAATAATAGCCGGCCACGGTGGAAAGCACCGTGCTGTCCGTGGGGTGCAGCGTGGCAATCTCCTGCACCGCCGTATCGTATTCCTCCTGGTGCAGTTGCAGCAGCTTAGGGTCTATGGAGCGCGTTAAATTCCTGATATACAGCGCTTTGGTTTCCGCAGGCACATCTTCCGACTGGAAGAAGGTGTCCAGCGTACGGAAATAGTCCGGGTATTTGCGCTGATGGCGGTACACCTCCGACATGCCCAGGACGGCGGGCACGTAACCGCTGTCCAGCGAAAGCGCCTCCGTATAATAGTTGAGCGCCACAGAGTCTTGATATTCCGAGAGATAATAGTCCCCCAGCGTGGAAAGGATGGAAGGCGAGGAGTAATCTTTATTGAACTTCTCCAGAGCCGCCACGGCCTCTTCCGGACGGTCCAGCTGGCGGTAGATCTCATAGCGGGTTTGGGCTATGGACTCCGACGGGCCCCGCTGCGTCTCTACCTCATCCATGGCCGACAGCGCCTTCTCGAACGCCCCCTGCCGGAGATACAGGTTGAGCAGTTCGAAGCTGAGCTCTTCCTTGTCCGGGAAGTCCTTCACCAGGTCTTCAAACATCTCTACGCCCAGTTCTGTCTCCCCCTGCGTAAGATACAGGCGGGCCAGGGTTCGGCGGTACCAGAAATTGCCGCCGTCCAGCGAGATGGCCTGCTCCAAATGCTTCCTAGCCGATGAAAAATCCTGGAGCCCGGCCTCCGAGAGGGCCAGGTAATACCACACGGCGTCGTCCTTGGGAGCCAGGGCGGACAGGGTTTCCAGCCGGTCCTTGGCCTGTCTGTATTCTCCGTTGCTGTATAAAGACACGGCATCCACCAGGTAACTTTCTACCTGCTGGGCATGGCCGAGGATGCAAATATGGAAAAGCAGGACAAGCGCTGCCAGGACTCTTTTCATAATGACTACAAAAATACACCTTTTGCGAAAAACATACAACTTCCCTTCGCCGATTCTGAATTTTTTGCGAAATTTGTGCAGAAAGAACAAAATCCGGACCACCTGTTGAAACGTTTTTGGACAAACTTGCATCTAATAACATGGACGAGGGTTGACGAACCCCCGGGTGGGTCGTCGTCTCCGGAACGTCTGGTCCCCGCATGCAAGGAGGGTGACAGAAAGGCGCAGAAACAGCTTTTCGACACCCTGGCGCCCAAAATGATGGCCCTTTGCCTGCGTTACATGGGGAACCGGGAAGACGCGGAGGATGTACTGCAGGAGGGTTTCATCACCTTGTTCAAAAAGCTGGACAGCTATACCGGAGCCGGATCATTTGAAGGCTGGGCCAGAAAGATCTTTGTCAATACTGCACTGATGCATCTCAGGAAAACAGACGCCCTGAGCCTTGGCGAAGATATCCAGGAAGCTCGCTCCCTGTTTGCCGAGGAAGCCACTCCTGTTCAAAAGATGGGTTATGCGGAACTGATGCGTATGATCGGGGAACTTCCCCCGGACGCCAGGACCGTATTCAATATGTATGTGCTGGAAGGTTATTCCCACAAGGAGATTGCCCAGGAACTGGGCTGTACGGAAGCCACATCGCGCTCCAAGTTACAGCGGGCCCGCATCAGGCTGCAGGAAATGATAAAAGAAAAACTATGAGAGAGAGAGATTTTGACATAGCCATAAGGGAAATCCTGCAGGGTGCGGAAGAACCCGTTTCGCCCCGTGTATGGGAAGGAGTGGAGGCCGGACTCAATCGGCGCCGTATCTTCCCGGCATGGGCTTGGGGTATCGCCAGCGTTGCGGCTGCCGCCGCAGTAGTGCTGGGCGTTTTCCTGCTGGGTCCTGGCAAGACAGCACATTCTAACCCCACTATATCTATTGTCGAGACTCCGAAGGCAACTGTTCCTTCCACAGAGCCTGCCCCCGAAATGGAGGAAATCGTTCCCATGGAGGAGCAAGTTGCCCGGAAAGTCTCGCGTCTCGCCTACGTGCCGGAACCCCTTCCCGTGGTTCCGGCCGCAGCCGAAACCCCGGTTTTAGCCCCCGAAGAGGCAGAAACCCAGCCGGAGGAAGAGGAGAATACCAAAGCCATCGCATCGGTACAGTCGGACAAACTGCCGGAATCGGCCGTGGAAGATGTGGAAACATTTAACCAGCTGGTATATTCGCAAACCCAGAAAAAGGAGCCTCGCGGCTTCTCCTTCACCGCCGGCGGCAACATCCAGAGCAATTCCCGGACAGAAGTTCCCTCCGGAATCGGTTACCGCGCTCCCGGCACCATCCCGCTGCTGGCTCCCGTTGTGGACCACGGCGTGTTCAACGAACAGCCGGAGCTCAACTTCAGCCTGCCCTTCTCGCTGGGCGTGGGCGTGAAATACCATTTCAACTCCCGCCTGGCGCTGGGAACCGGCATCCGTTACACGTACATGAGCCGTACCTTCCTGGCAGACTACCGGGACATAGACCAGAACATCCACATTATCCAGACGGACGTGGACAACCACCAGCACTGGCTGGGCATTCCGCTCAACTTCTATTTCAATATCATTGACAACGGCCGCTGGCGGCTGCACACCTTCCTGGGCGGTGCCGGAGAGTTCCTGGTGGACAACGACTATCTGATTCACGCCTCCCCCAAGGACATCCACTATCACCAGCGGGGCAACAGCATACAGTGGTCGGCCGCCGGTGGCCTGGGCGTGGAATTCCGCCTCACCCCCACGGTGGGCCTGTTCCTGGATCCCAGCATCCGCTATTACTTTGGAGCAGCCAACCAGCCCCGTTCCATCCGCACCATCCAGCCTCTCCGCATGGAGGTGGAAGCCGGCCTCCGCTTCAGCTTCGGTGCAAAATAAAACGCGAATCGGTTGAAACGTTAAAATATTCGTAAAAAACAGTACAAGCGATTAACCGATTGTGCTGTTTTTTGTTTTTCGTCGCTATCTTGGCTGCCAAACAACAATGCCTATGCGTGTGACGAGTGCTTTGGTGCTGCTGGTGCTGGCAGCCGTTTCCTGTCAAAAACCTTTCTTCACCGGTACGCCCCGCTGGATGCGGACCACGGACCGGTACCTTTATCATTCCGCCAGCGGAGACAGCATCCCGGAAAGGCCCGAACCGCTCCCTCCCGGACCGGCACCGGAGCCGGAGCCGTGTGTGTATATGAGCGCGCTCCGCTTCCCCGAAGGTATGCCCTGGCGGGACGGAGAGCGCAGCGGAGCCCACATAGTGCTGTGGAAGGATGGGGAAGAAGTGCTGGACCTGCCTGTGGAGCATTATCCGGAGCCGGACCGGCATAGGATCCGGGGCGGCTATCTGTGGTGGGACGATTCGGACGGCGCCTCCACCTTTGTGTACAGGAACGGAAAGGAAGTCTTCCGCTACGAGGGGGACGAGATTCTCAGGGGACTGCTGGAGGTGAACGGGAAAATCCACACGCTGGGCCAGCGGGCGGGACGCGGCGGCTTCTCTTACCGGATCAACGGGACGGAAGTGTTCTCCCATCCATCGGCCCAGATCCTGGGTTCCTTTGACGAACGGGCGTGGGAAGGCGGCGCCCTCATGCTGGACGGGGACGGCGTGTATTACTGCTTTTCCACTCCTTTCGAGTACCGGGTGATGAAGGGGAACGAACTGGTGCAGAGGATCTTGGCCGATGAGGTGGGAAAAGTGTTTGACATCCGTGTCTGGGGCGGAAGCGTATACCGGACCCAGCAGCAAGGCGGCGTCGGGAGTACCCTTGTGATGATGCGGGACCAGACGGTGATTCCGCTGGGCCTCACCGAATACGACCAGGTGCACCTGGGCCGGCTGGTACCATTTGGAAACCAAATGCTGGTGAAAGGATACAGCACCCGGAGCGGAAACGACGAATACCAATACTGGTTCAGGGGCCAGAACGGCGTTGTACAGCAGCAGGATAGCGATTTGCCCCTGGCCGATATCTATCCGGACAATCCGGAAGGGGTGGCCGTCTATCTGGATGGCGGACGCGTGAACAGGATCTGGGACGGCAGGCAGATCCTGAATATCTGGCCCGGCCGGTACACGCTCTACACTCCCGCCTGTACCACCCTTTACAAGGGCACCCTTTATGCCGTCCTGAGCGACGCCGGCGGGAACTCACATCTGTTGCTAAAAGGGGACCAGGCCACCACTTTTACCTTCAACGGCTGTTTCACGGGGATACGGATAGAATAACTTTTCGTATCTTTGCGGATATGATAACGTATCCCAACGTAAAGCTGAACCTGGGCCTCAACGTGCTCCGCAAGCGGCCCGACGGATTCCATGACCTGGAAACCGTCTTCCTCCCCTATCCGGACATCCACGACGTACTGGAAATTGTAACGGGAGAAGACTACAGCCGCACCCTCATGGGGCTTCAGGAACGCTATGGGGCCCTTGAACAGGCCATTTCGCCGGACGGGAAGCTGATGATTTCCATCGCCCGGGCCGCCGGAGTGGACTGGGACCCGCTCAAGGACCTCACGGCCAAGGCCTACTTCCTGCTGGCCGGGGAGCACGAACTCCCTCCCATGAAAATCTTCCTGGAGAAGCTTTCCCCCGTGGGTGCCGGCCTGGGCGGAGGATCGGCCGATGCGGCTTTTGCGCTCCGGATGATAGCCCAGCTGGGCGGGCTCACGCTTTCGGACGAAGAACTGGCCGCCTATGCCGCCCGCCTGGGCAGCGACTGCGCCTTCTTCATTTACAACCGGCCCATGTTCGGCAGCGGACGGGGAGAGATTCTTGAACCTGTGAATCTGGACTTGTCGGCCTATGAGTTCAAGGTCTATATTCCCGAAGGCGTGTCCGTTTCCACGGCCGATGCATACCGGGGCATAGTGCCGCAACTGCCTGAAAAGCCGCTCCGGGAAGTGCTTTCCCAGCCCGTGGAAACCTGGAAAGCGGAGCTTAAAAACGATTTTGAGCAAACCGTCTTCGCCAAGTATCCCTCCCTGGCTCCGGTGAAGGAAATGCTTTATAATCAGGGCGCTGTCTATGCCGCCATGTCCGGGAGCGGATCGGCCTTTTTCCAAATTAAAAAAAAGTAACGCAAATCGGTTGAAACATTTCCGAAAGTTTTAACGTTTCAACCGATGAGTTTGCCGGAATTGTCGTAGCTTGCGGGCAAAAAGATACGACGATGCTGGTATACATTCATGGAGCGAAATGCGTGGGTATAGACGCCGTACCCATTGTGATTGAAGTGGAAATCGGCCTGGGGATCGGGATCCACCTGGTGGGCCTGGCCGATGCCGCCGTAAAGGAAAGCCTCCTGCGCACGGTAACAGCCCTGCAGGCCAAAGGCTTCCACATTCCCGGCAAGAAGATAGTGATTAACCTGGCCCCGGCCGATATGCACAAGCAAGGAAGCGGGTACGACGTTCCCATCGCCCTGGGCATCATTGCCGCGTCGGGCCAGCGGGAACTGCTAGGCTTGGAGAAGTACCTGATTATGGGAGAGTTGGGCCTGGATGGGAGCATCCGCCCGGTGAGCGGCACCCTGCCCATGGTGGAACTGGCCCGGCGCAGCGGATTCAAGGGATGCATCTTCCCGGAGGAATCGGCCCTGGAAGCGGCGGACTACGACGACACGCTACTGTTCGGGGTGCGGACGCTGGAGGATGTGCTCTGCATCCTGGAGGAGAAAGAAGACGTCTCCGAACTCCTCATCTGGAATACAGACCGCTACCGGCGGGCACTCTCGGAGGCCTCCGGACGCAAGGAGCGGAACTATATGGATTTTGCCGATATCATCGGCCAGGAAGGGGCCAAGCGGGGGCTGGAAATTGCCTCTGCAGGCCACCACAACGCCATTCTCATTGGTGCACCGGGCGCCGGGAAGAGTTCGCTGGCCAAGGCGCTGGCGGGCATTCTGCCGCACATGAACTTGGAGGAAAGCGCTATCACTTCTAAGATTTATTCGGTGGCGGGAAAGAGCGCCGGCGGGGTGGGACTCATGCGGGAGCGGCCTTTCCGGGCGCCGCACATATCGGCCTCCAAAGCCGCCCTGCTGGGTGGCGGCAGCGGAGAAAACATCCTTCCCGGGGAGGTGAGCCTGGCCACCGGCGGGATCCTTTTCCTTGACGAATTCTGTGAAGCTCCAAAGTCCATCCTGGAAAGCCTGCGGGCGCCGCTGGAGGACAGGAAAGTGACCATTTCCCGCCTCAAAGCCAAGATAGAATACCCGGCTTCCTTCATGCTTGTGGCAGCCTCCAACCCCTGTCCTTGCGGCTATTACGGAGAGGGAGACCGTTGCACCTGCACCGTGGGACAGCGGGCCTCTTATCTCCAGAAGCTGTCCGGGCCGATCATGGATAGAATTGATATTCAGCTACTTGTAAAACCAGTAGAGACTACGGCGCTGGTGCGCGGAGGGAAAGCGGAACCGTCCGAAGCCATTGCCGCACGCGTGCTGAAGGCCCGGGAGATCCAACGGGAACGCTTCCGCGGCAGCGGTATCTTCACCAATTCGGAAATGAACTCCAGCCAGTTGGAACGCTTCTGTCCGCTGAGTGAACCCTGCAAGGACCTGCTGGAAAAACTCATCGACCGTCTGGGCCTGAGCGCACGCGCCTATACCCGCATCATCAAGATAGCCCGCACCATCGCCGACCTCTCCGGAGAACGGGACATCCAGCCTGTCCATTTGTCCGAAGCCGCCAGTTACCGTTTCCTGGACCGCCGGAATTTCCTGGATTTGTAAAATAGTATCATTTTTAGTATCTTTGTCATGTCAACTAAAGAGAAACTGTTTGAAAGGTTCAATAGACTGCCCAGTGACTTTACCTTTGACGAACTTATAACATTAATGGGCTATCTGGGTTTTGAAACTGACAACCTTGGTGCAACCTCTGGCTCACGGTTAGGGTTCAAAAGAGAAAACTACAGCATTAAGCTGCACAAACCACATCCGGGGAAAATAGTAGGCAAAAAAACTTTGAAATACATAAAACAAACAATCACAGAGCTTGATTTATGGGAAGATTAAAATACAAAGGATACTCCGGGACGGTGGAGTATGATGAGAGTGTCGGTTACCTGGTCGGCAAAATAATCGGACTGAAAAAAGCCCTGATTCTTTATGAAGGCAACTCGATAGAAGAGCTGCAAAAAGACTTCGAAGAAGCTGTCGATGACTATCTGGAGTCCTGTAAGGCCAAAGGCGTTACTCCTGAACAGCCTTATAGTGGCAAGTTGGTTCTGCGCATGAGTTCAAATTTGCACGGAGCAGCAGCCGAAAAGGCAGAGAAAGAAGGCATTAGCCTAAATGAATTCATCACCAGAGCCATTTCAGCAGCTGTGCTATGAGACATCAGATTACAATTGCGGGCCTGGAGGACCTGGAAAGGGCGGCCGGGGAGTTCCTGAAGGAAATCGGGGACCGGACGCTGGTGGCCTTCTATGCGCCCATGGGAGCGGGCAAAACCACCTTTACTACAGCAGTATGTAAGGTCTTGGGCGTACAGGAAGACGCCGTGAGCTCCCCCACCTTCGCCATCGTGAACGAATACCGCGGCGGAAAGGGCCAACCCGTCTTCCACTTCGATTTTTATAGGATCGAGAACCCGGCCGAGGCCCTGGACATCGGCCTGTACGACTATCTGGACTCCGGAGACCTGTGCCTCATGGAATGGCCGGAAAACATTGAAGGCCTCTTGCCGGAAGAGACCCTCAAAGTTGCCATCCAAGTGAATGCCGATGGTTCCAGGACGCTATCCTGGGAAGACTAAAGCTTTTCTGACATAACGGTAAGGCGGATCCTGTAATTCTCTTTCAGCAGCTCCACCGCCTGGTCAAAACTCATGTTCTCGTCACCGTTGATGATATGGCCGCCGTTCATGGAGGCGTCATCGGCCGGATTCCACAGGCGGAAATTATATTTGGCCGAGCGGGAAAGCCGCTCCTGCAGCTCGTCCATATAGCCGGGAATGGTTTCCAGCTGCGGCAGCAGCTCCTGGAAACGGTTTCTCACCTTTTCGGCAAAGGCGGGGTCTTCGAACAGGCGGGCATACCAGATGGCGTTCCGGTTGATGAGACCTGTCTTGCCGTGCGGGGAAGTCCTATAGGAAAGCACGCCCCAGTCAAAGTCCCAGCAGGGGCCGGCCACCAGCTTCCCGCCCCGGTCCTTATGCATATAAACGCTGCCGGGATTCGCCAGTTCGTGGTTTCCCATCACCTCGAAGACAAGCCAGTAGTTCACGAAAGAATCTACATCCAGATAATGGGCATAGCCCTTTTCGGGATCCGTGAAATCCGGCCCGTAAAGCGCTTCGGCCGCGTGGAAGACGTAGTTCTTGATATAAGTCTCCTGGGTTGTGGTAAGGTCTTCCGGGTCCGGGTATTTGATGCCGAAAGGAATACCGCCCTCCATCTGGACACAGCTGCCGTGGGTGTCCCTCCACTGCACCTCGTTGTCGTAATGGAAATCCAGCTCCAGCAGATAACCGCCCGTGAGGGCCTCGCCGGAGTTGTCCTCCTTGGACATTTCCGTGATATTCACCCGGTTCTTATCCACCCGCACCTGCTCAATAAGCAGGTAGGTTCCCTGATGCAGACCGTTCAGGACCAGTTCCACCGGCTGGCAGGAGGGCGTCCAGGCCAGACCGGTCATGGAAGACACTTTCATGGAAACCAGGTTCCGCATCAGCGTCCGGTCCATAAAATTGGCCAGCAGGATCCAACGCTTGTGCTTGGGCATTCCCAGCACCGACTCCTTCTTGTCCAGTTTGATAAGATAGGGTTTCTTGGGCCATCCCCAGGTGGTGTTTCCCCGTCCGCGGACCTGGCAGCTTACATCTTCCATTTCATACTCCCCGCCAACAGAGCGGATACCCAGAGTGGCGGTAAGATAGTCGGTCTTGGAGACGATGGGGGCCCCATCCTCCGTATTGACGTACACAGTAGGAAGCCCGGTTTCCGGAATCAAAACGCCCGGATCGGCCCGCTTGAGCCGGACCGTAAAGACGGAAGAAAAGACAAAGACCTCTTCCCCGGCTTTCTCCCTTACCCCCAGCCGCACGGCCTGCTCATAGTCATCTTCGCCGCCCTTATCGGCTAAAACGGCCACGTAGAGGAATTCTCCCGCAGGACGCACTTCCTGCAGCGTGAAGGATTCCGAAGAAGGATAAATGGTCACGTCCCGCTGCAAGTCGAAGGTGAAGCCCGCGTCTTTCACGGAAAACAGGACTTCCACCGTTCCCTTTTCCGGGATTTCTACGATTTCAGAAACTACCTGGACATAGTGGAGCACGGGTTTGGGCTCCTCCGGCTGTTTCACCTCCTTTTGGCAGGCCGTCCAGGCCAGCAGGGCAGCCAGGCAAAAAGCAATCTTACGGATATGACGCATAACTTTCAAACTATTTTCCCCAGATGACGGACTGGATGGACTTGGCAGGGATCCTGCAGGCCACGGAAGCAGTTCCGGTAACAAAGTTAACACGAATTTCGCTTCCGCTCTCGTTCAGCAGCAGCAGGGCGTTGGAGCCGTCCGGGTTCCGGTACCACTGGTAGGTGAGCCCGTCGGCCGAATAGCCCTTGGTTCCCAGCCGCACGGCGCCCGGCTGCAGCACTTTGGAGCAGTGCGCCACATTGTAATAATGGGAATTGCGCACGATGGACTTGAGGGAATGGTCGGCCGATGATATGGTTACGGCACCAAAACAGGTGCTGCATCCGCCGGGACGGTACGGCTTACGCTGGTCGTCCAACATAAGGTTCCACAGCGTGACGCCCTTCCCATAGCGGGACAGCGTTCCCAGGAAGATATCCCGGAAATCGTTGATAAGGCAGCCGTCAAACGAATAATTCCAGGTGCCGATGGAGGCCTCCGTGAAATAGATATCCTTGTCGGGGAAGCGGCTGTGGACCTTGTCCAGGGTGCTCACATGCCCCCCGTAGTTGTGCCAGGCCGATCCGGCCACGTACTGCGCCGCATCGGCATCTTCCAGGATATGCAGCGGATAATCCCGCTGGGAGGCTATGTCGTCATAGTTGTAGTTGTGGTCGAAGAGCAGGATGCGGGTTTTGAGCCCGGCGGCCCGGAAAGCCGGTCCCACCGCCTGCTTGATGAAGTCCCGCTGGTCTTCCCAGGGCATATACAGCGACATGGAATTGCCCCGGTTCAGCGGCTCGTTCTGCAGGGTGACGGCATAGATGGGATAGCCCCTCCTCTCCATCTCCTGGATCCACTTCACAAAATAGGTGGCGTAATCCTGGTAATAGACGGGGTTCAGGCGTCCGCCGGTCCAGCTGTCGTAATCCCCGCTGCCGTTCTCCCGCATTTTCATCCATTTGGGGCAGCTCCAGGGGGAGCCGATGATACGGACATCGGGATTGATCCGGAAGATTTCGTCCAGGATGGGGAAGAGATATTCCTCGTCCAGAGGATGTACGCCGAAGTTTTCCATCCCCTTCCGGTCGCACCAGGTGAATTCATCCATGGAAAAGTCGGACCCGCCGATGCATACCCGGATAAGGGAGGAGCCCAGGCCCTCTTCCCGGCTGAACAGTTCCTTGAGGAAGGCCGTCCGGTCTTCGGGAGCCATCAGCAGCAGGTTAAAGCAGCTGGCCTGGGTAATGGCCAGGCCGAAGCCGTCCACCTGCTGGAAGGTTTCGCCGCTCAGTTCCACCTTATAGAAGATGGCGTCTTCCGGTTTTCCCAGACGGATCTCGCTTTCCGTCATCCTTTGCCCGGCCACAGAAGTGGTGAAGACGCTGGCAACCGGTCCGGTCTCTTCCGGAACGGGGTCTATGACAGGGTCATCGGCCTTCACCTCACAGGATACAAAGGCCATCAGCGCAGCCAGGGCAAGGAAACGGACAAACATATTATAACAACTATCGAACGTTAAACGAAACGGGTTCTCCGGAAGCGCTGTCGCCGGCCACCCACAGCCGGAACTCGCCGGGTTCCACCTTCTTTACGCCGTCCAGGCCCACAAAGGCCAGATCGGAGACGGGGATTTCCACCTCCAGTTTCCGGCTTTCACCGGCCTTGAGTGTCTCACGCTGGAAGTGCTTGAGTTCCTTCACGGGACGGGTGATAGAGCCCACCAGGTCGCGCACGTACACCTGCACTACCTCCGTACCTTCCACGCCGCCGGTATTGGCCAGGGTAAAGGAAACGGTAATGGTGTCATCCACACCGTAAGTTTCGCGGTCCAAGGCCAGCCCGGAATAGGCGAAAGAGGTGTAGCTGAGGCCGTAGCCGAAGGGGAACAGCGGATAGGCGCCGTAATCCAGGTAGTAGGACGTATTGCCCAGGGACGTCTGTCCGGCCTCGGCCGGGATATCGTCCAGCAGGGTTTCGCCGTTGTAGGGACGTCCCGTCATGTTGTGGTTGTAATAAAGCGGAGCCTGACCCACCGTGCGGAGGAAGGTTATGGGCGTCTTTCCGGAAGGGACCGCATAACCGAAAATGAGGTTGGACAAGGCGGGGCCGCCCATAGTTCCGGGATGGAAGGCGTACAGCAGGGCGTTGCAGTTGGGCAGGTCCCGCTCGATGGTGAGCGGACGGCCGGCCATCACGGTAGCCACCACGGGCTTTCCGGCCGATTTCAGGGCGGCGAGCAGTTCGCTCTGGGAGCCCTTCAGGTTCAGGTCGGCCAGGGAATGGGCTTCGCCGGAGAGGATGGCTTCCTCGCCCAGGAACACCAGCACCACATCGGCGCGGCGGGCGGCGGCCACCACCTCGTCAAAGCGCTCCCGCTTTTCACGGCTGTAGGTGAGGCCCGGCACGTAAGTGACCTTTCCGGGGAAACGCTCCTGCAGGGCGGAGAGCGGCGTTATGGTGTGGTCTTTCTCGCCGTCGAAGGCCCAGGTACCCAGCTGGTCGTGCGGGGCATCGGCCATGGGACCGGTGACCAGGATGTTCCGCACCGAAGCACGGTCCAGCGGCAGCACGCCGTCGTTTTTCAGCAGCACCACCGACTCTTCCGCCGTCTTAAGGGCCGATGCCAGGTGCGCCGGAGCGTACTGCACGGCCTTTCCGGCCTCCACATCTACGTAAGGATGTTCGAACAG
>JAEEGH010002044.1_pt1 | contig 55691 bp, 41 predicted proteins | sample 9134181 | NCBI WGS metagenome assembly JAEEGH01 (sample SAMN16246544, study PRJNA631951) | gut metagenome | biome: gut microbiome; feature: rumen; material: DP-attached | host: Bos | place: Iran: Karaj | collected 2018-10 | reverse complement strand
TGGTCATCAACCAGGACGTGCCCAACATGATTTCCGAAATCACGAAGGTGTTCGGTGCCGAAGGCATCAACATTGCCTCGTTCAGCAACAAGAGCAACGGCAAGATCGGCTACAACCTCGTTGACGTGGAAAGCAAGGTCGATGATTCCATCATCGAGAAGCTCTCCAAGCTCGACAAGGTCATCAAGGTCCGCGTGATCCACTTCTAAGGCTATTCTGCCCTTATTGTCATTCTGGAGCGCGAAGCGCGATAGAATCAAAAAAATTAGCCTCCGCATTGCGGAGGCTTTTTGTATATCAACAGAGAATCGCTATTTCTGCCTACACATCAGTGCTTCTTTCATCGTGTATTCTTCGTGTTTTTTCTGGTTGCCCTTGCGCTTGTAGAATTCCGCGATGTTGTGTATCACGATGCAGTCTGATGGGTTCAGCTTGTGCGCCTTTTCCAGATAAACTATCGCACTGTCGTTCTTTTGGAGCATGTGCACTACGCTCATGGCGTTAAGCGCTTCTACGCTGTTGGGGAGGAATTTGAGCATTTGGCGTGCGAGCATTTCGTAGCAGGCGTCGTTCTCCTTATCGAAATGCTGCCTGGCGGCAATCGTGAATTCGCCTTCCAGGAGTTTATCTGCGTCGGCGATTTTTTGCCCGCCCTTGAGTTCGCATTTATCCTTTTTCGTCTTTAGCAGTTCGTGGATTTTCTCGAAATATCTGGCCTGCGCCTTGCAGTTTTCCATCTCGCCGTTCAGTTGGACCTGTCCGAGCCAGATGTCAATCCGGTACGGGAAGCGCTCGAGCGCGGAATCAAGGATTGCGGATGCATCCTGGAGGCTTCCGAGGGAATACTTCGAGTGTATGGAGTTGCTCGATGCCCGAATTTCTGTCTTTATCGCCTTGTTCGCCCTTGTAATCCACTCTTCGGGTGTGTCGGCGAATGCTTGCGCGAAATATAAGGCCAATAGGGTGAATAAGGTTCTCTTCATGGCTCTAATTATAGTTTTTTTCTACTTTTCTTTACAAAATAGGACTACTGAAATGAAGATTCTTGTGACTGGTGCGGCGGGTTTCATTGCCTCGAAGATCATGGCGATGCTTTCGGCTCGCGGGGACGAGGTTGTCGGGCTTGACAACATCAACGACTATTACGATGTGCGTCTCAAGTACGGGCGCCTGTGGGAAAACGGCTTCCGTTCGGCGAACGGTGGAGTGCTTGCCGAGATACCCTTCGGGCAGATGTTCGAAAGTTCGACGCTCGCGGGTGCTCGTTTTGTGCGCATGGACTTGGCTGACAAGGAATCCATCGACAAACTCTTTGCCACCGAAAAATTCGACAAGGTGGTGAACCTCGCGGCCCAGGCGGGCGTGCGTTATTCCATCACGAACCCGTATGCTTATATGCAGAGCAACATGGTCGGGTTCCTGAACATCCTGGAGGCATGCCGCAACAACAGCGTGCCGTACCTGCTCTACGCCTCGTCGAGTTCCGTTTATGGCCTCAATAGCAAGGTGCCCTACAGCGAAGATGACAAGGTCGACAATCCGGTCAGCTTGTATGCGGCGAGCAAGAAGAGCAACGAGTTGATGGCGCATGCCTACTCGAAACTCTACGGGATTTCTGCGACGGGACTGCGCTATTTTACGGTTTATGGCCCGTGGGGCCGCCCCGATATGAGCCCTATGCTCTTTGCCCGCGCCATATCGAAGGGCGAACCCATCAAGGTGTTCAACAACGGTGACATGATTCGCGACTTCACCTACATCGACGATATCGCGGAAGGCAGCGTTCATGCGCTCGACCACATGCCTGTCGCTGCGGAATGCGAAAACGGCGTGCCCTACAAGGTGTACAACATCGGCTGCAGCCACCCGGTAAAGCTGATGGACTTTATCGCCGAAATCGAGAACGCCTACGGCGAGCCCGCGAAGAAGGAATTCCTGCCGATGCAGCCGGGCGATGTTTACCAGACGAACGCCGACACTACGAAACTTGAGGCGGAATGCGGCTACAAGCCCCACTGGAGCCTGCACGACGGTATCGCTGAGTTCATGAAGTGGTACAAGAGCGACAAGAACCCGTTAAGGTAGAAATGCGACTCCTGAAATCTTTAATTGTGCTGCTTTTGCCCGTGATGTTTGCCGCCTGCGGTGACGACAACAGCGATTTTATCTCGCGCCCTGACGGAAAAGAGCCGTCATCCAGCGCAGGCGTCTTTTCCGGTTCGACCAGGAATCTTACCGACTCCCGTGACGGTAAGACATACAAGATTCTGACAATCGGCACGCAGACCTGGATGGCGGAAAACCTCAACTTCGAAACGGACTCTAGCTTCTGCTACAATGACGAGGAAACCAACTGCACCAAGTTTGGCCGCCTTTATATGTGGGATGCCGCGACAACGGCTTGTCCCGGCGGCTGGCATCTGCCGAACCTTACAGAATGGGAAACCTTGATGAATTCTGTCGGTGGACAAACGATGACGGGCAAGGCACTCATGTCCACTTCTGGATGGGATAGCGATGGTAACGGCACGGATTCTTACGGTTTTTCAGTGCTCCCTGCTGGCTATAGGGACTTCAAAGGGAGTTACAAGGACGAGGGCAGCAACGCGTTCGTCTGGACTTCTACGGAGGTCTATAGCGACAGCGCGTATTACGTGAGCTTCTGGCGCGGCCGCGTCAATGTAAACCTGGGTAATCGCTATAAGTACGACGGGCTCTCTGTCCGTTGCCTTAAGGACTAGTAGCGCGGCGAATGCTGCGCAGAAATGCTGGCGAAGAACTCTGAAAAACGCAGACGGCTCCCATCGGGAGCCGTTTTGTGTAAAGGGTGGTTCTTTGCCTACTTTTGCGCACTAGAACTTTTCGCCGCAAGCCGCGCTTGAACCTCGGCGATTTGTTCCGCTGGGAGACCCATGTCTTTCAGAACGCTGATAGCGTTGGATTCGCCGCGAGTTTCGCCACGAGCCTCAGCAGCGATAATTTTTCCGGCAGCCCAGCATTCGTAATCTTCTTTCGTCGTCATGTCGTGCTCCTGTGCTTCCAAAAGTTTGTCGTCGGCGTTTTCCACGCGAATCCGGTCGAGCGCCTCCTCGACAACTTCGTTGCCGAAATCCGGAAGTTCTCCGCCGTCACGAGCATGGTTCAGCAGGTAAAGCCACATCTCGGCGGAACCCTTCACTTCGTCGGCAGACTTCGTGAAGTTGGAAACGCTGAGAAAAATATACTTATTTTTCTTTGAAAGCGGTACGGCCATCCCGTTCCTGATGGCATGCCTGCTGTAGAGTGCCCATTCGTCCCAATATTCGCCTTTCGCGTCGGGCAAATCGAAATCGCAAATCCAGACTGAAATGGTCTCTGGCAACTGGTAGCGACGTTTTTCCTGTTCATACTTTTGCAACGCCTTGAATTCTGCGGATTCTTCCATCTCCTTCCGCCCCTTGATGACGAGAAACGCCTTGTAGAGAATGGTTCGGTCGATGAAGTAGTCATGTTCTAACCGCTGCATCTCGATATTGAGAAAGCGCCCGCTGTCGGTTGTCGCAAAGATGTCGAAAATGACCTTCTTGCGCTGCGGCACACGGAATTCGATAGGCTTTTCGAACCGGAAGCGAAGTTCCTTAATCATTTCCTCACCTTCGAGTTCGAGAACGCCATTCAGAAAATCTTTCAAAGCGTCTTCGTTGTCGAAAAGTTCCTTGAAGGCTGGGTCGTAGGTCGGGTCGAGATAGACTTTGCCCTTGAATGCCTCGGGAATAGGCTTGTTGCGGATTACATTGTGTTTATTGTTCATTTAATCTCCATTTGTGATAGCGACACCCCAGAATTGGGGTGTGCCTACTCTAAAAACGACGATGCCCCCCAAAATGAGCCGAAAAACTTTGTTTACACGTGCTTTTTTACATTGCGGAAACGAAAACTTCTATATTGTTTTTTGATGATTTCTCGTGTCGTTATACCCGTTGTGCTCCTTGTCAGTGCGCTTTTGGCGGCGGACGTCTTTGTGCTGCCTGCCGTGACGCCTGCGCTCAAGAAGAAGGCGGGGGAGTACTACGACAACGAATGCAAGGGGTGCCACCGCTGGGCGCGCAAGTTCGCGGCCCCGCCCATGAAGGATAACGTGGCGCAGTATGTAGAGAATCCCGAGGCCCTGGTGCAGTACCTGATGAAACCGGAGCCCAAGCACCCCGACCAGTGGGATCCGATGGAAATTGCGCCCATGAGCGAGAGCGATGCGAAGACGATGGCTGCGTGGCTGTTGTATATTTTGGAACATCCGGACGACCCCGGAAGGCCTAAGTAGCAGGAGTTGTTGTTGAAGTTTTGGATGGGTGGCATTATTGCGGTCGTGTGCGCGTTCTTTTTGGCGGATTTCCTCTTTTGCCAGAAGGCGACTCCCGCGCGCGTTGGTGCCGATACGAGCGGCCCTTCGTCCATCGCGTTTTTCCATGCGCTTCACGGTGATTCCATTGGTTTGGCCTGCACGGCGTGCCATACGGGTGCGGCGTCTGCTGCCCGCGCGTATATGCCCGCGAAGGCGGATTGCATGGATTGCCACCGTTTGCCGCTCACCGAGAATCCCGGAATTGAGAAACTTGATTCGGCGCTGGCCGCCGCTCCGGCATACCCCTGGGAGCACGTGCGCGAATTGCCAGAGCACGTGGTGTTCCACCACGGGGTTCACGCGGTCGCCGGAGTCGAGTGTGCGGATTGCCACCGCGGTTCTGCCCAGAAGGCCGACGTGTACGGCGGCGACAATTTCAACATGCAGATGTGTATAGCCTGCCACAGGGGCGATACGTTCAAACAGAAGAATTTCAAGCGGGCGGCCACCTACTGCGCCGCGTGTCACAGGTAGTTTATGGATAGGCGCGAGTTTTTGAAACTTTTCTCGGTGACGGTTGCGGGTTTTGCCCTGTTCGGCTGCCGTGACGGCCTGTTCGGTACTCCAGTCAAACGTGCGCACCTGAAACTTGCCGACTTCGAGAACGAGGTGCGTCTCGCGCTCTCCAAGATGAAGCCCGGGATGGAACTCGTGCGCGTGCCGATGCCCGCGGCGCTCAAGACTCCGGGAGCATCCTCGGAAAACCGCTTCGGCATGGCCATCGACCTGGACGCTTGCGATGCCTGCGGCAAGTGCGTGCTTGCCTGCATCCAGGAGAACAACATCCCGCTTAGTGCTCCCGAGCGTGCGAACCGCGGGCAGTTCATGCACTGGATAGAATTTTTCGGCGGTGCCCCCGCGATGTGTTTCCACTGCGGCGACGCTCCCTGCGAGAAGGTCTGCCCGACGGGTGCTGCGAACCATACTCCCGACGGCATCTCCGCGATGATGTACAAGCGCTGTACCGGGAGCCGCTTCTGCGGGGCCAACTGCCCGATAGGTGCCCGCAAGTTCAATTTCGAAGACCCTGTCGCTTCGGGCCGTTCGCTCAAGTTCAACGCTGGCGTTCCCGTGCGCGGGAAGGGTGTGATGGAAAAATGCTCGCTGTGCCTTCAGCGGCTGCAGGATAGCCGCCAGGGTTTCAAGGCGCTTCACCCGCTCGAAAGCTGGCGTGGGCGAGGGGTGACGACGGCCTGTGCCGCCGCCTGCCCGAAGAACGCCATCATATTCGGCAACTGGCTCGACGACAGTTCCCCGCTGGTGAAGGCCGCGAAGGACCGCGTGCTCTATGCCCCGAAGGCGGTCGCATCGCTTGACCCGTCCATCGTCTACATGAGGGGGCGCCGTTGATTTTCCGCATCCTCCTATATGCGGGCCTTGCGCTCCTGTTGCCCGGCCTGGCCGCGCTGGGGTATTCCCTCTGGGAAGGCCCTGCCGCATGGGCTACGGATGCGCGCACCTTCTGGGGCGTGCCGATAAGCCTGTTCGTGTTCTGGATTGGCATCGCGCATGCGGGTACGCTTATTTCGGCGATTCTCCTTGCGCTCGGCGTAAAGCTCGATAGGCGAACATCGCTTCTTGCGGAACTCACGACGCTCTGTGCACTCGTTGTCGCGGCGGCATTCCCGCTCATGCACCTTGGCGTGGTGGAAAACTTCTACATGGTCATCCCGTTTGCGGACGCGCGGGGGAGTTTCGCGAACGTGCGTTCGCCTCTGGTATGGGACTTCTGCTGCATCGCCGTCTATGCGGTGCTTTCGCTCGTGTATTTCGCGATCCACCTGTTCTCGGAACGCTTCCAGGCGCTCGAGGATTTGCGTCGCCCGATGGCGTGGCTGCTCTTCCCGCTGGTGCTCTGGGTGCATACGGTGGTGAGTCTCGATTTTGCGTCTACGTTCGTGCCGAATTGGCAGGGCGCGTTCTTCCCGCTGTACTTTATCGCGGGCGCCATCTATTCGGGACTCGCGATGGTGAACGTCCTCCTCGTGGCCGAAGGCTGTCGCGTGCGTCTGCTCGAAAAGCTCATGCTGTCGGGCTCCTTCCTGATGCTCCTTTTCTGGGGCTGGATCTTTTTGCTCAAGGGCGAATGGAACTTTACCGTATTCGCGTTCGGCGTGCTGCTGCCGCAGCTGTGGTGGGTATCTTCCGTTCGCGAGAGCCCCGTCGGGCGACTTGCGATTTCGCTTTCCGTGCTTCTTGGACTCTGGCTTGAACGTTTCTACCTCGTGATGCCCGCCGAACCGCGCGGGTTCGGGTGGATTGATGCCGGCTTGATTGCTTTCTCGCTAGGGTTGTTTACAACGTTGCTTGTTCTTTTGCGTATAAAGTTGCGTAAGCCCATCGAAGGAAACGAGCTCGTGTTTGGCGAATTGGACGAGAAATCTGCTCCCGCCGTGGAACACCACACGGAACCGCTCACGAGCAGGGAATTTATCGTGCTTCGCTTCCCGCTTTTGCTCGGTGTGCTCGTGGCGCTTGTTTACACGCTCTGGGCGGTGTCGAATCCGGCTTTTGAAACGGCTGCGATCGGCATTCCGCATGTGGCCCCGCTGTTCTACCCGATTGTGGCGCTCGTTGCGGCGTTTGTGTTGTGCGTGAAACCATTCCGGTCGGTTTTTGCACGCTCGCGCTATACGGCAGGTGTGCTAGTCTCGCTTGCTGTCGTTATCGCCTTCCTTGCGGGATTGTTCTATGCGGGCGGCGCATCTACGCCTTCGAAATTTTCGACCGGTTCGGAAATCCCGCAGCTTGCGGAAAGCGGTTCGGCGGCTACACCCGATTCGCTCCATGCGCACGCCCTTTGGAATGCGCGTTGTAGCAGCTGTCATGGGGCCGATGGCAAGTTCAACGAGAAGTTTATCCGCGAGTTCTATCCGGTGCCGCAGAAGTTGACTGCAACTCGCCTCGATTCTCTCGGCGAGGATTCGCTTGTGCATGTGATTATGAACGGTCGCGCGAATATGAACTCGTATGACGGTCGCATTACGGAGGCTGAAGCCCGCGCCCTCGTGCGCTACATGCGCTCGCTCGCCCCGCAAGATAGCGTTTCGCAGGAGGTTGCCCCATGACCCCGTTCATGAACGCTGTCGCCTGCCTGCTTTCGCTCGGTGTCGCCCAGTTCTTCTGGCGTCGGCCAATCCGCCTTTTCAAGGAGGCCTTCGCCCTGGTCGCGGCACTTGTGCTGTTTTGCGTCTATGCCTATTTTGCGGGCGAGACGTCCGATCCCTCGATGGAATCGTACCCGTTCCGCATGCTGTCGCTGGCCCTTTGCTTCTCGACGACGGCACTCCCGAACAAGCGCCGTCGCTATCTGCTCATGGCTCAGGTGATGTGGCTGTGGGTGGAATTCTTCGGCGGAATCTCGCTGTTCTATCGCGGTATCGAGATGCCTTGGACGCGCATCATCGCGATTGCAGTTTCCGTGTTCGGTTCCACGTTCCTCTCGCGCATTTCGCAGGGGATGGAATTTGCCCTGATGGCCTACTGGATTGCTGTCTGGGTGTTCTTCTGATAGTTTATTCCACCTAGAGGGGTTTTACAAACCCCTATTGTGATATTTTTGTAAGCTTTTTGTTGACGTTGGTGGGGCGTTTTTTAAATTTATTAGGAATTTTAATCGAGAAATCTATGAACAAGAATTCTATGACTTCGTTGTTTGGCAGGGGCGCCCTGGTTGCCCTTGCTTCTACCGCAATGGCCTTTGCGCAGGAGCCCGCCGCGCCTGCCGCCGAACCTGCTCCTGCGGCTACTGTTGAACCCGCTCCCGCCGCTGCTCCTGCAGCGGAGCAGCCTGCGCCCGCAGCTCCTGCCGCGGAATCGGGAGATGCCAATGCCCAGACGGCATCCATCTTCGTGCAGGACCCGGCAATCTTCCATCAGCGTCAGGCGGATTTGGAAAAGTTGAAGGGTAGCCTCCAGAACGTGAACGAGGGCCTCGATTCCCTCTTGAACGACGCCAGCCGAATAGCCAAGATGAACGACCAGTGTGCCGCGGTCAGCATCAACGACGTGATGGGCGATGAGTGCTGGACATTCTACCAGGTCGAGTTGCCCGCCTTCGAAGAGAAGTACATGCAGGTTACCGGCGAGGTCCGCCTGGGCCATATGGAAACGGCCCGCGGCCTGGAAGACCGCAAGTTGCAGATTAACGCCTGCGTCGACGCCCTCTACAGCTTTGCCGCGTCCAAGGACCAGTTCCTGAACCTGAAGGGCGGCGTTTACCTGGAACCGCTGGCCAAGGGGTTCGAGGCGCATTATGACTTCACTTTGCAGTACGAACCCAACCACCGCAAGCATGCCTTCGAGATTGCCCAGAAGTGGGGCGAGACCTGCCGCGAGATGGTTGTCCGCCAGGATGGGGAAGGTTTCGCTCCCTACTTTATCGAACGCCTGGAAAAACTGAATGCGGAACTGGCGAAGGATGGCTCGCTGGCGGTCTACAAGGTGGATACCGCCGCCGCCCCGACCGTCTACATGGATATCGCGAAGCCGGTCCGCAGCGCTTACTACCTGAACGGCGTCAAGCTGTTCCATAGCCGTATCGCCGCGGGCCCCGTGGACGAAAGTAACGTCCGCATCAAGTTCGAGAACGGCGCGGCCAAGGTCGAAGGTGCCGACGTCGTGGTACAGCATGGAAAGCCCCAGCAGTTCAAGGGCGCGGTCCAGTTCGCCGAAAAGGCAGCGACCATGAACGGCCGTTGGATCTGGGAGAACCAGGGCAATACCGAGGGCGTTGACTTTGGACCTGTCTATGACGCCGACTCGCTGGCTACGGCGAAGGCCGAGGAGAAGGCCGCCGAGGAAAAGGCCGCCGAAGAAAAGGCTGCCGAGGAGTCCAAGGCCATCGAAAGCCGCCGCGGCACGCACTTCTCTCCGTGGGTCGCTGTTTCCGGTGTATTCGCTCCCTACTCGAACAAGAGCTACCTGGGATTCAAGGATCTCGAAAAGAACGACCTGGTGATCTTTGCCGACGGAGCCGCCGCCGCACGCGTCCGCCTCAACTTCGGCGAGACGGGCGATGGGTTTGTGGCCGTGGGTGCCGGTGGCTATATCGGTGCGGCTATCAAGGGCGGCCTGCTGCGCCTGTACGTGGCGCCCCTCGCTCAGCTTGAACTGGGCTACAAGAACTTTGGCTTCCGCGAGACGGCCGTGATTGCGATTCCCGAGGAAAACTCGAAGGAATGGATGCAGTTCCGCAGCGGCCTCTTCTACAAGTTCGGCTTTATCGGTATCGAGGCCGGACACGACTTGATTACGAACCTTGGTCAGGGCGGCTACGTTTCCGTCTTCTTTGAAATGTAATGGAGGGCAAGATGAAGAATTTCATGAAATTATTCGTTGCCGGCGGTATTGCTTCTATCGCGATGACCGCGTGCTCTATTGTGGATGAATACGACCAGGATCTGGTCGACAGGTACGAACAGGCCATCCAGGACGAAAAGGATTCCCTCGCCAGGGCCGAACAGGACCGTAAGGATTCTATCGCCCAGGAGGAACAGGACCGTAAGGATTCTATCGCTCAGGTCGAACAGGCCAAGAAGGATTCTATTGCGAAGCTGGATTCCGCAACCTGCCCCGAGTCCTTTACGGATACCCGCGACGATAACGTCTACGACATCGTCCGCATCTACGACCCCGAAGTCGACAGCAAGGCACGCTGCTGGTTCAAGCAGAACTTGAAGTACGACGCGAAGGACGATTCCCGCTGTCTTGACGACGACAAGAAGAACTGCAAGGTTTACGGTCGCCTGTACCTTGGCTCTGCCATCAAGAAGGGCGTCTGCCCCGAAGGTACCCGCGTTTCTACCCTGGAAGACTGGGAACACCTGCTCAAGGTCGTGGACCCCGACGAGACGTCTTCGTTCGTGCTGAAGGCCGCCGGAGAATGGATGGCTGCCGGTACCGCCTCCAAGGCTACCGACACGTACGGATTCAGCGCCATGCCCGGTGGCTTCTACGATGATGATGAGGAAGAATACACCGAGGAACTGCATAACGACGGCCACTGGTGGGTCTATTCCAAGAATTCCTTCAAGTATGTGAGAATGGCTGCCGACGACAACCTGTATGAATTCAGGACCATCGACGCCTACAACTCCGAAGGAATCGGCCTCTCGGTGCGCTGCGTGCTGGAATCTAACCACTCCATCGAGGATTCTTCTTCTAGCGAGGGCGACGAGTCCTCGAGTTCGACAGGTGAAGGCGATGACGTGAGCTCTTCTTCGGAAGGCTCTTCCGACATCGAAAGTTCTTCTTCCGAGGAAGTGGACCCGGAAGATATCATTGTGCCGCAGGACAATGTCGATATCGACGGCGTGTCGCAGAAGGGCCCGTTCATCAAGGGCGCTTCGGTGAGCGTCTACGAACTGGAGAACGGCCGTAACCTGAGCCCCAAGGGCACCGCTTTCCCCACGTCGATTACGACCGATGACGGAAAGTTCAAGCTCTCCAACCTCAAGCTCAAGTCGCAGTTCGTGTACCTTGTGGCCGATGGCTACTACCGCAACGAGGTTACGGGCAAGGGCAGTGTCGCACCCCTTACGCTTAGGGCCGTGTCCGACCTGACCAAGATGAAGACCATCAACGTGAACCTCCTGACTCACCTGGAGTTCTACCGTGCGGAATACCTTGTGGTGAACAAGGGCCTGCGCGTGAGGAAGGCCAAGATCCAGGCCGACAAGGAAATCTTCAAGAACTTCTTTATCGATGCCCGTGAATTCAAGGCTGCAGAAAAGCTTTCCGTTGTGGGCTCTTCCGACGAAGATGCTGCGTTGCTTGCCCTTTCCGTGATTTTCCAGGGCGGCTTTACGGAAGCGCAGTTGACCGAGGTCATCAATACGTTCAACAACGAAATCAAGGACCAGGAAGAGGGCGAATGGAAGAACGATTCGCTCAAGACCGTGCTTGCCGACTGGGTGGCGAACGCGGAATTCAAGGACCACTTCGCGAGCATCCGCGCGAACGTCGAAGGCTGGGGCTTGGGCAAGCCGGGCAACTTCGAGAAGTACCTGACCAACTTCTGGCAGCAGATGTATGGTATGGATTCTTGCACTAGCGCCATCGAGGACTCGATTACTTGGACCGAGAACAAGTACAGCAAGAACAATAAGGATTCCCGTGCCCGATTCATTTGCAAGAGCGGCAAGTGGGAACTTGCTACCGACCTGGAAAAGGATACCGAAAAGTGGGAAAAAGGAACGCCCGGACAGGTCAGGAACGGTAGCATCAACAGTGATTCCGTCTACGTGTTCGACAATAACGCTTGGCGCAAGGGCAGCGTGCTCGATAGCGCGCTGAACATTGGCGCCTGCTACACCGGTGCCGATCGCAGCCTCAAGAAAAGCGCAGTCGACAACAACTGGTACCTCTGCGACATGGATAGCCTCTCGTGGGTGGAATCGCACAGGTTGAACACCTATTTTGCCAAGTTCACTCCGGATGACAAGGTTGCCTTCCTGAATTCTACTGTGACCGATGTCGTGAACGATACCATGATTGACCCGAGAGATGGCCATGTTTACAGGACGGTCAAGATTTATTTCGAAAACCCTGCAATCTTCGATGAAGACAGCATTCTCTTTATGGCCGAGAACCTGAATTACGAACCCCAGCCTGGCGAAAATGCCTATGGCCAGTCGTGGTGCTACGGGGACCTGGATTACAACTGCGAAATCGCGGGAAGGCTCTACAGCTGGACTGGCGCCATGAATTTGGATGCCGCGTACCTGGATGCAAAGGTAAAGTCAAAATATGACCTGGGGTATTATGGTGGTGAACCGTTCGAATCGGGGGATGGGGCTGATCCCTTGCTTGAAAACAAGTGGTATCATCAGGGTATTTGCCCGGATGGCTGGTTTATTCCTGGCGGGCAGATTATATTCAGGGACGAGCTTGCTCCTGATGGAACAGAGCTGAAGACGGCATTCGATGGCGCTTGGGGCAAGGCCGATAACAAGTACGGCTTCTCCGCAATTCCGTCAGGCTCGCGCACTGCGGGGGATTCCTTCTCCGGTGCAGGCTCCGAATTCGACATGTGGACTGCCGATAGTGAAGAATTTACGGCGATACTCATGACGATGAGCAACAAGAAAGATCTTGAATATGTGGATGCAGCCAAGCGTACCGGAGCCGCGGTCCGTTGCCTGAAGTATCCGGCTAAATAAGATTGTCAGAATAAAATCAAGAGAGGCCATCTATGAAGTCCTTGATCCGATTTGTTCCCGCAGCATTCCTCCTTGTGGCATGCGGCGATACTATCACCGAGCAGATTAGCGTGAGTTCGGTAACGTCTAGCGATGAATTGCCCAAGTGCACGAAGGATATCGCGGGCCAGACGGCGTTTGTCACCGAGACGCGCGAGTTCCTCGGCTGCGACGGCAAGGAATGGCTGACGCTGAGCGCCAATACCGTGAGCGTGGGCGACAACATCTGTACCTCCACGAGCCTTTCCGACGGCACGGGCTTCGAGATTTTCTGTAACGGCGAATCTATCGGCACCGTGAAAAACGGCAAGGACGGTAAAGACGGCGCCGACGGTGAGGATGGTGCGGATGGTGCCGACGGAAGAGATGGCAAGGACGGAAAGGATGGCAAGAAGGGAGACCCGGGCGCCGACGGCAAGGATGGCGAAAAGGGTGACCAGGGCAATCCGGGCGTCGATGGCAAGGACGGCGAGAACGGTTCCGGCTGTTCAATCCAGGAATCTACGGCACTCACCGCGACCATTGCCTGCGGCTCCGAGACGTTCACGATGGATTTGACCGGTTACGTGGAGCAGTCTGCGGAATGCGATACGACGCTCTATGCAGAAGACTGTACGGGTTCGCTCGACAATGTGAGCCTCGGCGGTGTGTCGCAGAAGGGCCCGTTCGTCATCGGTACGGACATTACGGCGTATGAACTCGAGAACGGCCGCTCGCTCAAGCAGACGGGCAAGACGTTCGGCGGCAAGATTGAGCGCGCCGACGGCACATTCGATATCAAGACGGTCAAGCTCAAGAGCTCATTCGCGTACCTCGTGGCGGACGGTTTCTATCGCAACGAGGTGACGGGCGAGAACAGTGCGGCGACTATCAAGCTCCGCGCCCTCACGAATCTCCAGGGCCGTTCTTCCGCGAACGTGAACCTCGTGACTCACTTGGAGTACGACCGTGTGCAACGCCTCGTTACGAAGGAAGATTCTACCGTGATGAAGGCGAAAAAGGCCGCGGAAAGGGAAATCTTCGCCGAGTTCGGCATCGATAACTCTGGCTTCAAGGGCTACGCCGAAGATTTCAACATCCTCAAGGAAGGCGACGGCAACGCGGCACTGCTTGCGATTTCCGCGCTCCTCCAGGGCGACCGCAACGAATCCGAACTCACCGCGCTCCTCGCATCCCTCAGCGTGGACCTCGGCGACAACGGCAAGTGGGACAACAAGCAGCAGCGTGCGCAGATTGCGGATTGGGCGTTGATGAAGGAATTCTCGAAGGAAGGTCTCGCTTCTATCCGCAAGAACGTGGAAGGCTGGGACCTGGGCATGGGCAAGGCGCCCGCGTTCGAAGGCCACATGACGCATTTCTGGATGAAGGAACTTGGCGTAGACGAATGCTCCTCCGAAAACGAAGGCGCGCTCTTCGCCATCAAGAACACGAAATCCGCCTTCTACGCCGCGCAGGATTCCGTATTTACCGAAGGCGACAGCAGCCTGGCACGCCTCATTTGCGATGCGGATGGCGCATGGCGCTTTGCCACCGAAATCGAGAAGGATACCGCGGCGTTGGCTCCTGCCGGCGATGGTGCTGCGGCACTTGGTAAAATCAACACGGGCTTCGTGTACGTGAAAGAAGGCCCCTGGCGCCGCGGTACGGAACTCGACATGACGCTCGATTCGAGCTGTGTCGCCGCAATCGCGAACCATGCCACCTTCACGGTCGACGGCTCCGATACCACGTGGTATATCTGTGCTTCGAACAAGGAAATTCTCGGCAGCGATACCATCGCCACGTCCTGGCGCCTCGCGAAAGAAGCGGAAGCCGATACGGCACAATTTGGTATTCCCACGACTGCGAAGGATTCTATCAAGCAAGGTCACGTCAACAAGGGACGTTTCTTCGTGTACGAAAATGACGACTGGCGTCGTGGTACCGAGAACGATTTCCTGCTTGAAAAGGCGTGCCTTGCCAAGATGGCGAATAAGGTCTATCGGATAAACGATCAGTTCTACACCTGTACAGAAGAAAAGAAAATCCAGTCCGATGGCGTTGTTGTCAACAATACTTGGCGTGAATCTAAGGCCGAAGAGGCTGATACGTTAGGCTGGCCTGTTCCGACAACTACAAAAGACTCCGTGAAGACCGGAAACATTGACAAAACGCGTTATTACGTTTATGAGGGCGGCAATTGGCGTTTCGGCACATACCTTGACGAAGACCTCGGCCCCTGTACTAGCAAGAAACTCAATAAAGTGGTGAAGTCGTCTGCTGGTGTATGGTACAAATGCATTAGTGGTGGAAGTACTCTTGTTGACGGTAAGCCCGTGGCTAGGGAATGGCGCAAGGCTACCGACTTCGAGGTGGATACATATTCGCTTTCGGCAACAGTGGCTGTGGGCAAATATTCCGAAGGTCCTGTAAATAGGAACCTGCACTATGTAAAGGATTCTGCTGGCTGGAGGCCGGCGACGGACCTGGAGAATTCCGGTCTCAAGGCGTGTACCAAAACGCAAAAGGATAGTGTTAAATCGACTAATGCCGGAGATTGGTACAAGTGTACAAACGATCTTGGCACAACCATTGACGGATTCGTTGTTAATTATACTTGGCGCAAGGCAACTAACATTGAAAAGGATACTGTGGGCTGGGGCCGCAAAGACGCTGCTGAAGGGGATTTCAAGACAGGTGAAGTCAATGGAAACCTGGTATATGTTTTTGAAATTAAAAATGGAAATGGAGCGTGGCGGCACGGAACATCGCTAGACGCATCTCTCGGCTTGAGTTGTATCCCGTCTCGCAAGGATACGCTTTTGGAAGTTTCGTCCGTTGAATGGTACAAGTGCGTGGGCGATACCAATGTTTCGTATGAAGAGTCGAACTGGACTAGCGTATGGCGCAGGGCCACGGACCTTGAAATAGATATGGTTTATTGGAATAAAAACAATAAGGAAAATGGCACCCTTTTGAAAGGCTCCTTTACTGGAAGGACCATGGTATGGGATGGTGGTGCTCTCAGAGAAGCGAATGATGTGGAAATTGGATGGAATAAGGGCTGTGTGAATGCCAAGTATGGTAAAACAGATACTTTGTGGAACGGATTGGAATACACCTGTAGCTCTACAGGGTGGTCTAAGACAGGAACATTTACAGACGGGCGAGATCAAAAAATTTATAAGGGCGTAACAATCGGAACACAGACTTGGATGGCGGAGAATTTAAATTTCCGCATGACGCGAAAAACGCGAGATAATGGTCTTGATTCCAGCAGTTTTTGCTACAACAATGACCCCGCCAACTGCCAAAAGAGCGGACGTCTCTACATTTGGAGCGCAGTGATGGATTCAACGGGAATCTATTGGCCAAATACAAAAAACAAGTGCGGTTATGATACAACTTGCACAATCTCACCTCAGCCTCCTGTGCGCGGAGTATGTCCTGAAAACTGGCATGTGCCGGCGTTTTCTGAATTTGAAACCCTTGTCAATGCGGTCGGTGGATCATATTACGCTGCCAAGATGCTTAAGTCTACAAGTGGTTGGTATAATAATATGAATGGTACAGACGATTATTCGTTCTCGGCGATTCCTGCTGGCTATAGTGATGATGGTATTTCCTATTCGGGAGATCGTATATTGGGTCTTTGGACAATAAACGAAAATGAACGATACTCTGCATATTACCTGAGGATGGAAGCGTACTATAATTATACTTCTTTCTATTCAGCAAACAAGTATATGGCGTATTCAGTTCGCTGTGTAAAAAATGACTTATAGTAATCCCGGATTCTTTATTACGGTTTTTTGTTAAAAATTTAGTTGAGAACGTTATATGAAAAAATTCCTTGTGCCTGCAACTGCAATCTTCCTTGTGGCTTGTGGAGATACCATTACTGAACAGATTAACGCCAACGTGGGGGCTGTCGAATCCAGCGATGAATTGCCCAAGTGCACGAAGGATATCGCGGGCCAGACTGCTTTCGTTACAGAAACGCACGAGTTCCTCGGCTGCGACGGCAAGGAGTGGCTGACCCTGAGCGCCAATACCGTGAGCGTGGGCGACAACATCTGTACGTCAACGACTCTTTCCGACGGCACGGGCTTCGAGATTTTCTGTAACGGGGAATCTATCGGCACCGTGAAAAACGGAAAGGATGGCAAGGATGGCGAAGACGGCGCGGACGGAAAGGACGGCAAGAAGGGCGACCCGGGTGCCGATGGCAAGGATGGCAAAGACGGCAAGGACGGTGCCGACGGCGCGAAGGGCGACCCCGGCGCGGATGGCAGGGACGGTACGGATGGTAAGGATGGAGCGAACGGCTCCGGCTGTGTAATCAAGGAATCGACTGCGCTGACCGCGACTATCGCCTGCGGCTCCGAGACCTTCACGATGGACCTGACGGGCTACGTGGAACAGTCCGAAGAATGTGATGCGACCCTGTCCGGCGAAGACTGCACCGGCTCGCTCGGCAACGTGGAACTCAGCGGTGTGTCGCAGAAGGGCCCGTTCGTGACGGGAACCGACATTACGGCGTACGAACTCGAGAACGGCCGTTCGCTCAAGCAGACCGGCAAGACGTTCGGCGGCAAGATCGAGCGTGCCGACGGAACATTCGACATCAAGACTGTCAAGCTCAAGAGCGCGTTCGCTTACCTCGTGGCGGACGGATTCTACCGCAACGAAGTGACGGGCGAGAACAGTGCGGCGACTATCAAGCTCCGCGCCCTCACGAACCTTCAGGGCCGCGCGACAGCGAACATCAACCTCATTACGCATCTGGAATACGACCGTGTGCAATACCTTGTCACGAGGGAAGATTCTACCGTGATGAAGGCGAAGAAGGCTGCGGAAAAGGAAATCTTTGAGGCATTCGACATTGACAATTCGGGCTTCAAGGGCTACGCCGAAGACTTCAACATCCTCGAGGAAGGCGACGGCAACGCGGCATTGCTCGCCATCTCCGCGCTCCTTCAGGGCGACCGCAACGAATCCGAACTCACCGCGCTCCTCGCATCCCTCAGCGTGGACCTCGGCGACAACGGCAAGTGGGACAACGAAAAACAGCGCGCGCAGATTGCCGACTGGGCGATGGCGAAGCAGCTCTCGAAGGAGGGACTCGCTTCTATCCGCGCAAACGTGGAAGGCTGGTTCCCGGGTAAGGTCACTGCTCCCGCGTTCGAAGGCCACATGACGCACTTCTGGATGGAAGAACTCAAGGTGGATGATTGCACCTCCGAAAACGAAGGCGCACTCTTCGCCATCAAGAACAAGAAGTCCGCATTCTATGCCGCCAGCGATTCTGCCTACACCGAAGGCGATAGCAGCCAGGTGCGCCTCATTTGCGATGCTTCCGGCGCATGGCGTTACGCGACCGACATCGAGAAGGATATCGCTGCTTTTGGAGCCGCGGACGAGAAATCCGTAAAACGTGGCTCTATCAATGCCGGCTTCGTGTACGTCAAGGAAAATGGCGACTGGCGCCGCGGTACGGAACTCGACATGACGCTCGATTCGAGCTGTGTCGCCGCAATCGCGAACCATGCCACCTTCACGGTCGACGGCTCCGATACCACGTGGTATATCTGTGCTTCGAACAAGGAGATTCTCGGCAGCGATACCATCTCCACGTCCTGGCGCCTCGCGAAAGAGGTGGAAGCCGACACGGCGCTCTTCGGCGTTCCGGCGACTGCGGAAGATTCCATCAAGCTGGGCCACGCGAACAAGGGCCACTTCTACGTGTATGAAAACGACGCCTGGCGTCGCGGAACCGAGACCGACTTCTTGTTGGGCAAGGCCTGCCTCGCCAGCATGAAGGGCGAAATTTTCGTAGATGGCGCGGGCCAGTATTTCACCTGCACCAACGAGAAGAAGATTCTCGCCGACGGCGTAATCGACACCAGCACCTGGCGCCTTTCCACCGCAATCGAGGCGGACAAGTACGGCTGGGCAATCCCCACGGCTTTTGCCGATTCCGTCAAGCTCGGAAACATCGACAAGTCGCATGTGTATGTCTACGAAAATGATGCCTGGCGCTACGGTACGGAACTGGACATTGATGGAAATCTTGGCCCCTGCACGGAGGATAAGGTCGGCAATGTTGCCAAATCTTCTAAAAATGTGTGGTTCAAGTGTGTCAATGACGGGAACACGCTCGTAGAAGGCGAGCCTGTGCCTACGGAATGGCGCGAGGCGACCAACTACGAAAAGGATACCTACGGTCTGGACGGGAATGTTGGCGATTATAGCATTGGCATCGCAAATGGTAACCTGGCCTATGTGAAAGAAGAATACGGCTGGAGGCCCGCGACGGATTTGGAAAGGACCACTCTCGGCGCATGCACCGAGATCCAAAGAGATGTTGTCAAAAGCATTCCGGTCGGCGCCGGCGAAAGCTGGTACAAGTGCTCGAACGATATCAGCACCGTTATCGATACGTTCCGTGTGGCTTTCTCTTGGCGTTCGGCGACCGACATAGAGAAGGATACTGTCGGCTGGGCGGCTATCGGAGGGTGGAAGAAGGGTGACGTCCGCAACGGAAAGGTGAATACGGAACAGCCCTACGTATTCCAGGATGGCGCCTGGCGCGTGGGAACGGCCTTGGATAGCCTGCTAAAGCAGGGCTGTGTAGTAGAAGGGGATACATCGAAAAGCAAGGTTAACAAGCTGTATTACGTATGTACTTTCGAGAACATTGCCGGAATGTTTGTCAACCGCAAGTGGGTGGTTGCTCCGGATATCTACAATACGACCAAGGATCTTCGTAGCGAGTGTAGAGAACTGGGTGCGTACGGCTTTGGTAATATAGTGAAAGGTGTGGATGTAAGCACCGGATATAGCTATGTGTGCGAAAACGGCAAGTTCAGACTGGTAACAGCTGCGGAATTGATGTATGACAGGGTCTGTGTGAATTACCTCCAGGGGCTGACATTTAAAGTGAATGACTCATTCCGTAAGTGCTCTAATAATAAATGGTATTCTGTTTACAATAAGGATACCACCGGAATAATGAGGGACAAGGCTGGACGTGAATACAAGACCGTTGTAATTGGAGCGCAGCAATGGATGAAGGAAAACATGGATTATGTAACGGATGGCAGTTCTTGCTATACTGAGTCTTATGAAAATTACTGTAACAAGGGTCGTGGTCGTTTGTATATCTGGGAAACGGCTAAGACTGTATGCCCTATTGGCTGGCATCTGCCGAGCAGTAGCGAGTGGAGTGAATTGTTTGCTGCTGTAGGAGGAATTGATGATGCTGGGAAGGTTCTAAAGGCCAAGAGTGGTTGGATTAATTTGTATGGTCCCGACGGAAACGGAACCGATGAGTACAACTTTACGGTACTCCCGGGTGGTTACTGGAATCCCGGCAAGGGAACTACCTATCTTAGCGGTAGGGAGAGTGCATTCTTCTGGACCTCTACAGAGTCCACTGTTAATTATGCATATCGCGTAATATTTAACCTTTCCTCAAATGATGTAACTCAGGATGATGATGGGTATAGGGACTATGGCATGTCCGTCCGTTGTATCCAGGACAACTAGAAGAAAGTCTTAAAAAAAGGAGCCGTTTATGAAGCCGTTAACTCGAATTGCTCTCCCTGCCGCTCTTCTCCTTGCGGCTTGCGGTGACGATATCACCGAGATCAACTCCAACGTGGGCGCGGTCGAATCCAGCCTGGATTTGCCCAAGTGCACGGACGATATTGCGGGGCAGACGGCCTTCGTGAAGGAAACTCACGAGTTCCTCGGCTGCGACGGCAAGGAATGGCTGACGCTGAGCGCCAATACCGTGAGCGTGGGCGACAACATCTGTACGTCCACGAGCCTCTCCGACGGCACGGGCTTCGAGATTTTCTGTAACGGGCAGTCCATCGGAACCGTGAAGAACGGCAAGGACGGTGTCGACGGCGTTGCTGGCGCGAACGGAAAAGACGGCAAGAACGGAGCTGACGGTAAGGACGGTGCTGATGGAGCAAAGGGTGACCAGGGCGACCCGGGTGCGGATGGCAAGGACGGCGTGAACGGCACCGGCTGCCGGATTGCAGAATCTACGGCGCTCACCGCGACCATCGCCTGCGGCTCCGAGACTTTCACGATGGATTTGACCGGCTATGTGGAGCTGCCCGCGGAATGTGATACGACGCTCTATGCGGAGGATTGCACCGGTTCGCTTGACGATGTGACTGTCAGCGGTGTGAGCCAGAAGGGGCCTTTTGCCGTCGGAGCCGACATTACGGCATATGAACTCGAAAACGGCCGCTCGCTCAAGCAGACCGGCAAGACGTTCGGCGGCAAGATCGAACGCGCTGACGGTACCTTCGACATCAAGACGGTCAAGCTCAAGAGCATGTTCGCCTACCTCGTGGCGGACGGTTTCTACCTCAACGAGGTGACCGGCGAAAAGAGCGCGACTTCTATCAAGCTCCGTGCCCTTACGAACCTGCAGGGCCGCGCCACGGCGAACATCAACCTGATGACGCACCTGGAATACGACCGAATCCAGCATCTTGTCACGAAGGAAGATTCCACCGTGATGAAGGCGAAGAAGGCTGCCGAGAGGGAAATCTTCGCCGCGTTCGGCATCAACAACGCCGGCTTCAAGGGCTACGCGGAGGATTACAACGTGCTTAAGGAAGGGGACGGCAACGCCGCCCTGCTCGCGGTTTCCGTGTTGCTTCAGGGCGACCGTACCGAGGCGGAACTCTCCTCGCTCCTTGCATCCCTCAGCGTGGACCTCGGCGACAACGGCGAGTGGGACAACCAGCGTGAACGCACCCAGGTCGCAGACTGGGCGATGAAGAAGACTCTTTCCAGGGAAGGTCTGGCGGCCGTTCGTGCAAACGTCGAGGGCTGGGGCATGAGCGACGGCAAGGCGCCCGCGTTCGAAGGCCATGTCATCGGTTTCTGGCAGAAAGTGCTGGAAATAGGCGAGTGTTCTTCGGCAAACGAGGGTGCGATTAAGGCGGTGGACAACAAGTACTCCGTCTACTATGCCCAGAAGGATTCTGTTTTCAGCGATGGCGATGCAAGCGATTTGCGACTCATCTGTGCTGCCGACGGAGAATCCTATGCCTGGCGCGCTGCCACGGATATCGAAAAGAATACCGCCGCCATTGCGGGGGCGGGTGAAGGTGTAGCCAAGCGTGGTGCCATCAATCCCCAGAATGTCTACGTGTTCGAAGATGGGAAGTGGCGCCGTGGGACGGAGCTGGATTCCTCGTTGTCGAGCTGTGTTGCGGGCAAGGTGGGAGCGACTGACAGCTTGACCGAAAAGTTCGTGACGACATGGTATGTCTGCGATAAAAGCGGCGAAGTCTTCGGGACGGATACCGTACCTACCGCCTGGCGCGAGGCAAATGCCGTCGAAGCCGATACCGCTGGGTTCGGCGTGCCCGCAGGGGATACGGCCAGGGTCGGAAACGTGAACAAGTCCAACTACTATGTGTTCGAGGACGCTGACGGAGACGGCAAAGCTGAATGGCGCTATGGCACGGAACGGGATGTTTACGATAGCTTGGGTGGACCATGTACGCGAGCTAAGTTGAACACTATTGTTCATTTGTCGTCGGCAACAGAAGATGTCGGCTGGTATAAGTGTGCTGCGGACTGGGCTGCGGTATCTAACGGGGTGGCAATTCCCCACGCCTGGCGAGAAGCGACTGCACTGGAAGCGGATACGGCATGGATTAATGCAAGGGCTAAGGACCTTATCGGAAACTACGAAAAAATTATCCTGAAGGGAAACATGACTAGGGATTCCATGAACTACTATGTCCATGTGAATGGTAATGAATGGCGCAGGGCGGATACTCTTGAAATGGATACCTATGACACGTTGAATCATATGGCATGGCCCAGTGCGGTTGATGGCGATTTTAGACAAGGTGCGGTAACAAAACGGTATTATGTCTACGAAAAAGTTTATCCCAATAATCTATGGCGCCTTGAAAATTCACCCCTGGATCATGACCCCGATTTGAGAGGGTGCACCTATAGCCGCAGTAATCAGCTGGTTCATAAAAAAATTGGAGACGATGATAGTCTTCATTATGTATGTCTAGGTGCATTGTGGCAGATTGCATCTTCAGCAAGATTGAATACAGAAGGTTATTCTTGTACGAGTTCAAGAAAAATCTATGCAGGACTTAGAGATACAGAAAAATTCTTTACTTGTGAAAGCGATACCTTTAGAGTTATTACAAAATCAGAAGAATGGGCTCATAATGTGCTGCTAGAAAACGCAAGGCTGAATGTTCGGTGTGGTCCTAGAGATGAAGGTTTGTTCGTACAATTGCCGCATATTATGACGAGATTTGTTTGCAAAAATGGCAAATATGTATGGGATGGACACGCTTTTTATTGGGATAAAGGTTGGGCTCTACCGATAGATAAAGATGGTAATGAATATGAAATGGTTTCGATTGGAACTCAATTTTGGCTTATAGAGAATCTTCGAGTAGATGCAGGAGACCAGTCTGTGATGCCTGAAACTGTCGGCCCGGATTCACTGCAATACTTTGGCAGATTGTATAGGTATGATGCAGCTGTTCAAGCTTGTGAAGACTTGTCGTTTGATGGAATTCATTTGCCAACCTCGTATCGTTTGCCGACCATGGCTGAGTGGAATCTTTTGTTGAGCTATGAAACGGATAAGTATTATAAGGCGCATTCATATAAGTCAAAAAGTTCGTGGCTAAGAAATGAAGGTGACGATAAGTATCTGTTCAATGTTGTTGCTGCTGGAGATGCTGTTTTTGAATCTTCAGAATTGTTGCGCAGAGGTCTGCATCATTCGGCTAGCTTTTGGTCAAAGGATACCACTACAGTGGGGTTTGAATATGCAGATCAAGAGGTTCATACCTTGGCTAAAACCTATAACAAGCAATATGCTGAATCACATTTTAAATCAGTACGTTGCATAGGTGTTACAGATATTCCTCCGGCTCCATAATTTCTGTAAGCAGTAAATGGTTGTCTTTTAATTGCGTGAGGATAAATGCACATGAAAGCGCTCTCAAAACATGTTTATCCCCTTGTTGTTGCGGCATTTGCTTTCGGGCTCTGTGCTTGCGGTGACACCATCACCGAACAGATTAACGCCAACGTGGGCGCGGTCGAATCCAGCCTGGATTTGCCCAAGTGCACGGACGATATTGCGGGGCAGACGGCCTTCGTGAAGGAGACTCACGAGTTCCTCGGCTGCGATGGCAAGGAATGGCTGACGCTGAGCGCCAACACCGTGAGCGTGGGCGACAACATCTGTACGTCCACGAGCCTCTCCGACGGCACGGGCTTCGAGATTTTCTGTAACGGGGAATCCATTGGAACCGTGAAGAACGGCAAGGACGGAAAAGATGGGGCCGACGGCGAAGACGGAAAGGATGGCAAGGACGGGAAAAAGGGAGACCCGGGCGCTGACGGTAAGGACGGTGCCGATGGCAAGGATGGTGCCGACGGCAAGGATGGCGAAAAGGGCGACCAGGGCGATCCGGGTGCGGATGGCAAGGACGGCGTGAACGGCACCGGCTGCCGGATTGCAGAATCTACGGCGCTGACCGCGACTATTGCCTGCGGCTCCGAGACCTTCACGATGGATTTGACGGGCTACGTGGAACCGTCTGTGGAATGCGACGCCACTCTCTATGCGGATGACTGCACGGGCTCGCTCGATGACGTGGAACTCAGCGGTGTGAGCCAGAAGGGCCCGTTCGTGACCGGAACGGACATCACGGCGTACGAACTTGAAAACGGTCGCTCGCTCAAGCAGACCGGCAAGACGTTCGGCGGCAAGATCGAGCGCGCGGACGGTACGTTCGATATCAAGACTGTCAAACTGAAGAGTGCTTTCGCGTACCTTGTGGCGGACGGTTTCTACCGCAACGAGGTGACGGGCGAGAACAGCGCCGCCACCATCAAGCTTCGCGCCCTCACGAACTTGCAGGGCCGCTCGAACGCGAACATTAACCTTGTCACGCATTTGGAATATGACCGCGTGCAGCACCTGGTCACGCGCGAAGATTCCACCGTGATGAAGGCGAAGAAGGCTGCTGAAAATGAAATCTTTGCGGCATTCGGTATAAATAATTCCAGCTTCAAGGGCTACGCCGAAGACTACAACATCCTCGAAGAAGGCGACGGCAACGCTGCTCTGTTGGCGATTTCCGCGCTCCTCCAGGGCGACCGCAACGAGTCCGAGCTCACTGCTTTGCTTGCCGCGCTCAGCGTGGACCTGGGCGACAACGGCAAGTGGGATAACGACAGGCAGCGTGCGCAGATTGCCGACTGGGCGATGCAAAAGCAGCTCTCGAAGGAAGGGCTTGCCTCTATCCGCGCGAATGTGGAAGGCTGGGGCCTCGGCAAGGGCAAGGCGCCCGCATTCGAAGGCCACATGACGCACTTCTGGATGGAAGAACTTGGCGTAGACGAATGCTCCTCCAAAAACGAGGGTGCGCTTTTCGCGGTGAAGAATGTCAACTCCGCGTTCTACGCCGCGCAGGATTCCGTATTTACCGAAGGCGACAGCAGCCTGGCGCGCCTCATTTGTGATGCAAATGGTTCATGGCGTTTTGCCACCGAAATCGAGAAGGATGTCGCTGCACTTTGCGCCGACTTGCCCGAGGATACGGCGGTTGTCGGCATGATTAACACTGGATTCGTGTATGTGAAGGAAAAAGGCGACTGGCGTCGCGGTACGGATTTGGACATCAAGCTTCAAAAGAGCTGCGTGGAGGACAGTGTCGGCATAAGTGACAGCCTGTTTGTAAAACATGAACCCGTGTGGTACGTCTGCGACAATGGCGATGCCGAAGTTCCCTACGCATGGCGCGAGGCGACAACCGCCGAATCGGATACCGCAGGCTTCGGTGTTCCCGGCGATGGTGATAAGCTTGTCCGGCTAGGCAACGTTAACAAGTCGCATTACTATGTGTATGAAGTTGACCACTGGCGTTTTGGTACCGAACTCGACGATAACGATAATCTTGGCCCCTGTATGGTCAGCAAGTTGACGGAAGTTCGTCAAATAACTGGCAATGCCAATGCTCTCGACGGCTGGTACATCTGCACGAATGACACATACTCTGTCACGGAGGGCGTGCGAGACACGACGATCTGGCGAAAGGCGACAAATCTCGAAAGGGATGTTTACCAGTGGAAGTCGTATCCGGTACCTCCATCAAATGGTGATACATGGGTATGTAAGCGTTCCGGCCTGAAGTACGTGTTTGAGAATGATCAATGGAGGCCGGCGACTGAACTGGAAAAGACCTATCTTAATGCGTGTACCAAACTGCAGAACGGTGTTGTCAGATGGAGTGATTCTGTATCCGTTGATTCCTGGTACAAATGTACCGACGAACATCCGACGGTCGTCGACACCTTCCTGGTACAGTACACTTGGCGCAAGGCGACCGATTTGGAGAAGGATACCAAGGGCTGGACAAAAGATACGGTTGAGGGTGCAATCCGTAACGGCAGGGTGAACGCAGGCTTAATCTATGTATTTGAAAAAGGCAGTTGGAGGCATGGTACGGATATGGACCGTTTGCTTGGGGTTGCGTGTACAGAGAGCAAGGCGGTAAGTCGCGATACTTCAACAAACACTTACAAGAATGAATACTATGTGTGTACGGAGCAGCAGGATTCGGATACCTTGCGCAAGTGGGTGGTTGCGCCGGACATCTACAACGATACTATCGGTTCACAAGCCGAATGTAAGGCGTTCGGCAAGTATGGCGATGGTACGATTCTGGTCGGTCGTGTGAACCAGCAGAAAAAGTATGTTTGCGAGAATGGCAAATTTAGAGCGGCTACCAGTGCGGAAATAAGCGCGAATCGTGCTTGCGTGGGGTATATCCAGAACCATATCTATAAAGTGAATGGAGTGTTTAGCATGTGCGTTAACAAACAATGGACTCGCCCTAATGGGCGCCTTATGGGAACATTGAAGACATCCGATGGCTTGGAGTATAAGACTGTTGTGGTAGGAGACCATCAATGGATGCAGCAGAACCTCAATCGTATGACAGGCGCAAGCGCTGGTGAAAGCATGACTGTTCGTCTGCGTGACACGGAAAAGGATACTGTTCTCTATACTTATTCTAGCAGTTGTTATGAGCACAAACAATCTAACTGTGATAAGTATGGTCGGCTTTATACTAAAGAAGCTGCGATGGATGCTTGCCCTACAGGCTGGCATCTACCTACAAGGGGCGAATGGATGGATTTGATGTATGATGTCGGTGCTGTTGATGATAGTTCGCTGGTTTATCGATTAAAAGAGAAGTCTGGCTGGGAACGAAGCGAAGGACCAACGAGTTCGGAGTACTGGAATGTTGTTTCTTTCTCGGCATTGGCGGCAGGCGGTTTTAGTGTCCAGATAGCTTTCAATAAACTAGGTGTTGAGGCCTTATTTTGGGCATCTTCGGAAAAAGCTGTGATGGCTTTTACGACTCGCGACTGGCTGTTTGCTAGGAGCGATCCTTCATCTTGGGATCAATTCTCCGTCCGCTGCGTCCAGGATTAGAATTACGGGTCGAGCAGTTCGCCGCGGATGACTTCGACATTGCCGCCGATGAGGCTTATGATGTTCGTCGGGTTGATTTCGATCGGGCCGCAGTCGACCATCATCTCGACGGAGTGCTCGAAGGTTTTCCAGATTTCGTCGGTATCGAAAATGTCCTCTTCGCTGAGTTTCGCCGCCGTGCTGAGGATGGGCTTGTCGAAATGCTGGAAGAGTTCCTTGAAAAACGGGTGCGTCGGCATACGGATGCCGATTTCGGGGCGCTTCACGTCGAGTCTGCGGGCAATGTGCGGGTCGGCAGGCAGAATGAAGGTGTAGGGGCCGGGCACGCGCGGCTTCATGATGTTGAACGCGAAGTTGTCGATGCGGGCGTATTCGGTCGCGCTGCGGATGTCGGGCACGATGAGCGCCATGAAGAACTTCTTCATCGGCTTCTTGAGCGCGTACAGCTTGTGAATGGCCTTGGGGGATTCGGCGTTGCAGCCGATGGCGTAGCCTGATTCGGTGGGGTAGAGCACCAGCGCGTCGTCTTCGAGGGCGGCGGCAGCGAGTTTCACGATTCTCGCCTGCGGGTTGTCTGGATGAACTTCAAAACGCATGGCGATAATATAAAAAAGGTTCGTGCGGTTGGCTCGGGCCTTCTAGCACTGCGGAATGACCTGTGTCGCCTCGAAGGCGTTCTTGATATGCGCGAACTGTACGGGCGTCTGGTACATGCGTGCGGTGAGTACGTCGAAACGGCAGGGCTGGTCGAACCCCTTGGGAGCATCCTCGCGGTGCGTGTGCAGAAAGTGGCATGCCGTCTGCCATATTTTCCGCTGCTTCTGCACGTTCACGCGTGCGGCGGGGTTCCCTTCGCCAGTCTTCCAAACCGATTTCACTTCTACGAAAACGATCGTCTCGCCCTGCTTTGCCACGATGTCGAGCTCTCCGCCACGGTAGGCGTAATTGCGGGCGATAACCTGGTAGCCTTCGCGCATGAGGTACGCGGAGGCGTGCGTCTCGACGATGCTCCCCTTGGACTTGCTGTTCAATGGAGCTCCATGCCGAGCAGGCGCATCTCGGAAATGGCGAAATCCTTGTTTTCGGCGTCGTAGGCGTCTTCGAGGTAGATCTTGATTTCGCTTGTCTCCATCGCCTGGATTTTCGGGTACTGCATGCCCTTGATGTTCTCGAGGGTCACCTTCTGCTTGAAGCCTTCCTTGGTCTCGAAGGTGAGCGTCTTCGGCTTCTTGAAGATGCGGAAGCGGTCGCCGAACGGGTCGTCGACGGATTTCTGGTAGCCCACGGCGAATCCGATGTGCGTGATGAGCGTGACGTTGTCGAAGAACAGCGTGAGCACGGGGTTCTGCGGCTTGGCGGGCATGGCGTTGAGCCAGGCCGTCTTGAGGTCGCCATCGGTGAGGTTGTCGATCGGGTAGCCGCCCGAGATGTCGGCCTCGATGGCGGCGGTCTCGTAGTTGCCCATGGCGTCGTCCCATTCGATTTCGGTGAGCGTCTGCTCGGGCTTGTGCGTGAGCATCAGGAGCACGAGGAGCAGGATGATGAGCGGGAACAGCGAGATGGCGAGCGCGGTGAGGCGCCTGCGGATGACGCGGACGTGCGAGGGAATCTTGGTGGCGGCCTCTGCGATGGAGGCGGGGCCGTGGCGCAGCAGGGACTGCTTCTTGCCGAGCTTTACGCCGCCGTGCGTATCCTTTTGCGGGAACACCTGGTCGCATTCGTCGAGGAACTCCTGCATGTCGTGGAAGCGCTCGTTGAGCTTCTTCTTGAGGCACTTCAGGATGAGCTCGGAGAGTCCCGGCGGCATGTCGGGGCGGAACTGCTTGGGATCCGGGGGCGGTTCCTGAACGTGCTTGAGCGCGATTTCGACGGGGCGGGTGCCGTTGAAGGGGAGCCTTCCGCACGTCATCTCGTACAAGATAACACCCATGCTGTAGATGTCGGACTGAAGCGTCACCTCGTCGCCGTGGCACTGCTCGGGGCTCATGTATTCCGGCGTTCCCATGGTGACGCCCGTCTTGGTGAGCCTATCCTTTTCCATCTCCTGGATGTACGAGATGCCGAAATCCATCACGTAGACGCGGTTGTCGCGCGTGAGCATGATGTTCGAGGGCTTCACGTCGCGGTGGACGATTCCCTTGCTGTGGGCGTAGAGGAGGCCGCGCGCAATCTGGCGGATGATGACCTCGATGGCGTCGAACGGAAGCTTGCTCTGCTTCTGCAGCACGTCCGAAAGCGAGAATCCCTGCACGTAGGTCATCGCGATGAACAGCTGGTTGTTCTGCTTTCCGAAGTCGAAAACGTGTACGATGTTCTGGTGGTCCAGTTCCTTCATCGCCTGCGCTTCCAGGTAGAACCTCTGGATGGCTTCTTCGTCGGCGGAGGCGTCGAGAATCTTGAAGGCGACTTCGCGCTTGAGCTTCTTGTCGAGGGCTTTGTAGACGAGTCCCATGCCGCCCTTGCCGAGCGTGCCGATCAGGTCGTAGTTCTCGTTGAAGGGGCGCGGAAATTTCTGAATGGAAGGTTCTGTCATCTTGCTTTCTTGGACCGGTATAGAATCGTTGCGGTAATTATAAAAAATAAAAGGGTGAGCATGAGGGACATTCCTTTGTCCCAAACGTCATCGGGATGTTCGAGCATGAAGTTCAATAGCGAGTCCTGGCTGTAGCGCGACCAGACAACGTACGAGAGCCACTTGCCCACCTGCTGCATCTGGTCGAAGGGGACGAGTGCGCCCGCGAGGGCTACCTGCGGAATGATGAGCAGCGGGAGGAACGCGTTCGCCTGCCCGGAATTCTTGGAAAGCGAGCTTACGAGGAGGCCCATGGCGATAGCGGGGAGTGTCGCCGCCGCGATGATGGAGGCCAGCAGGGGAATGTCGTTGTGGATGGGGACGCGGAATGCGATGAAGGCGTAGACGATTGCGGTCTGCAGCGCGGAAACGATTGCGGGCAGCGTGAATTTGGCGGCGAGGTAGGGGAGCGTGCCAGCGCCCTTGCGGAATTCGCCCTTGACGGTGTTCTTTTCCTGCACGATCTCGCGGATGGAAAGCGATAGCGAGAACCAGTTCGAACAGAGCACGACGGCGAAGGCTACGGTCCAGAGCGACGATGTCTTCGAGAAGATTTGCGAGAAGAGGAACCCGATGACGAAGGGCTGCACGAAGAGGGCGAGCGTCTTGCCGCGGTCGCGAAGCCATTGCCGTGCCGTAAGCGCCATGCCGTAGAAGAACGTTTCCTTGCGGTGGGGCTTCGAGAAATAGACGTGGTTCAGCTTGTTGGTCGCGATGTCCTTGCTGATGATTCCCGAGTTCTGCCAGATGGAGGAGGCGTCCTGCGAGAGGTTCGAGAGGATTTCGTCGGGATTGTTCGTCTTGAAGAACTGGTAGGCGCCCTGGGGGCTGCCGTAGAAGCATTGCTCGCCCTGGTGCAAAACGAGGACCTTGTTCGCGATTCGCAGCGCCTCGTAGCTGTGTGTCGTGAGGATGACGGTGTGCCCGAGGAAGGCGAGCTGCTTCAGGTGCGAACACAGGATGCGGGAATTGTAGGGGTCGAGTCCGGAAAGCGGCTCGTCGAGGATGATGAGGCCGGGGCTTCCCATGAGTTCCGCAGCGAGGGCGACGCGGCGCATCTCGCCGCCGCTGAGCGTCTTTATGCGGCTCTGCCGCCGGCCGCTCAGCCCGAAAAGTTCGCAGAACTTTTCGAGTCGCCCTTCGGCGCTGTCGCGGTATTCCTTTGCATCCAGCGCGATGCGGGCGCTGTGGCGGAGAGTCTCTTCTACGGTCAGGTCGTAGCGCAGGGGAGGTTCCTGTTCCAGAAGCGCGATGCGCTCGCGGATTTGGCCCTGGCGGTAGTCGACGCCGCCGATGGTGACCTCGCTTTTTTCTCCCTTGCGGTAGGTGCCCTCGAATAGCTTGAGGAGGCTCGATTTTCCTTGCCCCGAGCGTCCGATGATGGCAAGGATTTCGCCCGCGGGAAGGTCGAAGTCGATTCCCGAGAGCAGACGCTTCTTGCCCGCGAATACGTCGAGGTCGCGCACGTGCACGTCGAAGCCTGCACCCGTCTTGCGCAGGAACAGGCTCCCGTTTTTAAAGCCCATTTCGGTCTGGTCGTATCGGATGCTTTCGCCCGACTGCAATATTGTCTTCTTGCTGCTCCTGCCGTTCTCGTCGATGACGGCGTGCGTAAAGCGCAGCTCCGCACCGTCCCCGAGTTTCTTCGCCTGGAATTTTATCCGCGATTCCTCGTCGCCGAACTCGATGGTGCTGAACGTATCCTCGAGCGCGGTCTCGTGGACCTCGTCGTTGATGTCGTAGAGCAGGAGCGAGAACTTGTCTTCCTTGAAATCTACCCTCAGCTTCTTGACGCCGATGCCGATGATGTCTCCGTCGTGGAGCTCGCACTCGCTCACCTGCTCGTCGTTTACCAGCGTGAAGCTGTTCTCGGTAAGGCTGCGGATTTTCCAGACGGCTCCGTTTGCGCCCGCGCTACGCTCGATGACGGCATGTTCCCTGGACACGAAACGTTCCGAGAAGCGGAGGTCGTTCCCTTCCTTTCGCCCTATGGTGAAGGGCTTCTTTCCGTCCGGTGTGATGATTTTGAACATGGGCGCGGGCTTCCGTTGCTAGGCCAGGCTGCGAATGCCTCTTTCAAAACGTTCGCATGCCTTCGCGAGTGTCTCGTCGCTTGCCGCATACGAGAATCGCACGCAGCTGTCGTCGCCGAAGGCCGCTCCCGGCACGATGGCGAGCCCCTGCGTCTCGAGCAGGTACTTGCAGAAATCGATGGAGCCGTTAATGGTTTCTCCGGCGGGTGTCTTCTTGCCGAAGAGCTTTGCGACGGGGGCGAACAGGTAGAATGCTCCCTCGGGCGCCTTGATGCTTTCGCCGAGGATTTTCGAAACCTGCGATACCATGAAGTCGCGCCTCCTGCGGAATGCAGCGCGCATCTTCTCTACTTCGCCCATGCCCATGCGGAGTGCGGCGAGGGCTGCGTACTGCGCGATGTTGCTCGGGTGATGCGTCGCCTGCCCCTGGATCTTGCCGATAATCTTTGCGACCGGCGCGGGTGCCGCATCGTAGCCGACGCGCCAGCCCGTCATGCAGTGCGATTTCGAGAAACCGTTCACGACGATGGTGCGTTCGGCCATTCCGTCGAAACTCGCGATGCTCGTGAACTTGCCGTCATAGACGAAGTATTCGTAGACTTCGTCGGAGATGCAGTAGATGTCGTTTTCGACGATGACCTTCGCGAGTTCCGCAAGTTCGCTTTCGGAGTAGACGCTGCCGGTCGGGTTGCAGGGGTTGTTGATGAGAATCGCTTTTGTCTTTTCTGTGATGGCGCCCTGCAGCTGTTTCGCGGTAATCTTGAAGCTGTTCTCGATTCCCGCCTGTACGAACACGGGCGTGCCTCCGAGCCACTTCACGAGTTCGGGATAGGTGACCCAGTAGGGGGCGGGGATGATGACTTCGTCGCCCGGGTTTACGAGGGCCGCGAGCGAGTTGAATACGGCGTGCTTCGCGCCGCTTGTCATGATAATCTGTTCGGGGGCGTAATCCAGCCCGTTGTCGCGCTTGAGCTTGTTGCAGACTTCCTTGCGCACGTCGAGAATTCCCACGGGGGCGGTGTATCGCGTCTTGCCTTCGCTGATGGCGTCGCATGCGCCCTTGCAAATAGGTTCGGGGGTCGGAAAGTCGGGTTCGCCAGCGCCGAGGCTCACTACATCCTTGCCTTCGGCAATCATCTGCTTAGCGAGGGTGTCGATGGCGACGGTGAGGGAGGCTGCGATATTTTCGGTACGTGTCGAGAGGGGGCGTGTCATTTTGACTCTTTCTTGTTTTTCCAGATTCGGTAGTTGTCGAGTGCACCCGCGATCAGCGGGAAAATGGTGAACTGGGCGAGCGCGATGCACGCAAGTCCCAGGAGCATGACCAGGCCGATACTGCGGAGTCCGGGGTGCGACGAGATGATGAGACTGAAGCTTGCGATGAACGATGCCATCAGGCTCAGGAGGATATTGATGAATTTCGTCTGGAGGACGGTGATGGCCGTGCCCGCCTGCTTCGTGTAGAATGCGCTCCACAGCTGCAGCGAGCCGTCGACGCTAGCCCCGATGATGATGGGAAACGCGAGCGAACTGTAGACGGAGAGCTCGATGTCGAGCAGCCGCATGAGGATAAGGAGCCAGCTCATGGCGAATACGGAGGGGAGCACCGTGAAAATCGCCCTGCTGAAGCGGTTGTAGTACATGAGCAGGAAGAACCAGACGAGGAAACTCCCTACGGCGATGGTCTTGTCGAGATTCTTGAGAATCTGGTCGAGGACGTTCGCGCGGATGACGGGTTCGCCGGTCATCATGATGCTGTCCTTCTCTGCGCCTCCGATTTGGTGCAGTTCCTCGTTCAGGTTGCGGCAGGCGAGTCCGTCGTCGGGGTCGATGTTGTGGAAAATGAACGAGAATACGCCGTGGTTGCCCTTCTTGTCGTTGAACTTGCTCTTTACGTTCTCGGGAAGGTCGTCCTCGTCGATGGTCCGGTTGGCGAGTGCTTCCGTCATGAAGTCGTAGCCCTTTTTCTGGCGGGCGTTCAGGTCATTCACGTCGACATCCCTCGCGAAGGCGGCGAGCGTATCGAGCTTGCGGTCGCGCGATTCGCTTGCGTGCGGGATGGTCTTTGCGAGCGTGTACATCTTCTGGACTTTCGGGACGGCGCCCTTCTTGCGGAGCATCTCGAAGTTGCGGTAGAGCTCCGTGCTCGCTTCCGCGCTCGAGGTCTTTACGATGATGGGATCGTACTGCGGGAATCCCGTCTGTGCGAGCAGCGAATCCGCGGTGGTGGCCGATTTGCCGATTTCGGTCTTGCTGAAGTCGTAGAAGAACTGGAGGTTCTTGCCGCCGTAGATAAGGCATACGATGCTTGCGACGGAAACGACCGCGATGAGGATGACGTTGAGCTTGCGGGGAAGGAGGGTCACCGTGTGCGTCTGACTGATCCCGAATTTGTTCACCGCGAACGGATGGTTCCTCTGGAACACGCGCAGCAGGGCGGTCGCGATGAGGATGGTCACGAACCAGTTCATCAGGGTGCCGATGCACCCGAGCATGGCGAGTTCGCGAATTCCGGGAAGCGGGACGAACATCATGCAGGCGAAAAGCGAAGCCATGATGCACGAGGAGGTGCATGTGGAAGGCCCGATTCCAAGTATTGCGCTCTCGATGCAGAGTTGCGGGCTCAGGTTGCGGGCGCGTTCCTCGAAGTAGCGCCTGTAGACATGGCTTACAATCTGGCATGCCTGGCCGGGAAGTACGATGGCGAGGAGCAGCGTAAACAGGTTGATGCGGCCGTAGATGAGGGTGGCGAGGGCGAGCGTGTAGATGATGGGCAGCGCCGTGGCGACCGACGAGATGAATATCAGCTGCGGTTGCCTGTAGAAGTTCACGATGAAGAGGATCAGGATAAACAGCGCCGTGAGGGCTCCGGCGAGCTTAGCCTCGGGAAGCATCGTGCGTCCGCGGCGGATCGTCTCGAACACCTTGCCGGTGAAGTAGGCCTGCACGTTGCCGCCCTGGATGATGGCCGAAAGGTAGGTGCTTGTCTGCGAGAGCAGCTCGCGGCTCGCCTTGAGGTCGGAAAGCGGGTGCGTGGGGTAGATGTCCACGACGCGGATGGTGCCGCTTGCGTTCGAATGGCTGCCCGCCATGAGCCTCTTGTATTTTTCCGTGAGGTCGTCGATGTGGAATGCCGTGTCGATATCCGCCGTAGAATTCGGACCCGCATCGAGGTCCACGTAGAGCGGGTTGTTCTTGCTGATGAACTTCTCGCGCATGGGGCGCAGGCGGTTGATGACGGAATCGAGGTCGCTCTCGTCGACGTAGAGCAGACAGTGCCGTGTGTAGAAATCTACGTCCGTCTCGAAATCCACGAAATGGACGAGCGAGTCCCTGTGCAGCATCTGCGCGAGCGCCTTGGCGGTGGTGTAGTTCAGCAGGCTGTCGTCGGAGTGCAGGACGACGGTGAGGCTTCCGAGCCCCCCGAAGTCGCTTTCGATTTTCTTGTAGTCGTTGTTGGCCTCGTCGCTGAACGAGAGGGTGTCCTGAAGCTGGAGGTCCCAGCGCAGGTTGGAGATGGGGAATGCCGACAATACGGCAAGGATGGCCCCGAAAAGCAAAACGGCGACAGGAAATCGCGTGAGTCTTCTGGTTATTTTGCTGATTAGCGGGAACATCAGGTACAATATAATTATAAATTGGGTAGGAAATGTTTCGTCTGCTGCCCTGCATAATCGCCTTAGCCCTTGCGGTTGCCACGTCGGCCTTTGCCGAGGCGGATTCCGCGGCCGTGGCGCAGGACTCCGCAGCAGTGTCGCAGGATTCAGCGTCCGCGACGGCGGCCTCTTCCTCGTCCTGGAAGCGCTTTTTCACGTGGCCGTTCGAACATATCATCCAGCCGGTGCTGAACGCCGTCGTCTATCCGATTGCGCAGCCCCTGCATTACGCGTTCGACAACGGAGTCATCGAGACATCGGTGGACCTCATCACCTTCGGCGAAAAACGCAACATCCTCCTTTACCCCATCATGAACCTGAAGCCCGGGAATTCCACGATGCTCGGCTTCACCTACCGTCACCGCAGCCTCCTTCTCAGCAAGGATTACCTGGTCGTGTCGCCGCAGTACTTTGCGAATGGGGATTTCTTCGTCGACCTCCGCTACACGAAACACGAACTGTTCGGGTCGCGCCTGTTCGGCGGCATCCGTCTTCGCAAGTTCTGGGACCGCGACGGCTTTTTCGTCTATCCGGGTACGCGCAATGAATTCGTGATGCCGGATTCCTCGTTCACCATAGATTTGCAGTCGGGCCTCCCTCTTACGGGCGATGGACGCTGGAGCCTTGAATTTACGGGGACGGTCGATATCGTAGACCGAAGCCTTCCCGGCAATTCGGAAGACAGCATCCTGGTCAGTCCCGATTTTCCCATCGCCGACCGCGGCCTCTACCAGAAATTCGTGATGTTCCCGGTCGGGATTTCCCTCCTGTTCGATAACCTGGATTTCCCCTACGCTCCTTCCCGTGGAAGCCGCATGCAGCTGTGGGCGCGCTACTTTTTCGTGGGGGACTATGGCGGAATATCCTTCGATACGCCCGATGGGCCGGGCGGGCGGACGATGAAGCACGATTATGAGGACAACGGCAGGAACCACGACTTCGTGCGCACGGAGTTCATGTTCCAGCACTACTTCTACTTCGGGAAGGCGCAGGCTTTCCACCTGACAAGGAAGGAGGCCCGCGAGAATCGGCGCTTCTACATGGACTTCAACTGGAACGATGCGCTGCGCATGTGGCGGCCGGACAATGTGCGCGAGACTTTGTTCGAAAGGCGCGTGATTGCGATGCAATTCCGGCTGATCGACAACTGGGAAATGGAGGATGGACAGGCCCCGTTCAAGCTCTACAACCTTATTGGACCGAGATTCCCGCTGCGAGGCTATAAGGACTATTATGCGGCCCAGCATGTGATGAGCCTTAGCGTGGAATATCGCTGGCCCATCGATTACTACGTGGACGGCGTGCTTTTCAACGAGTATGCGATGTTCTCGCCGACGTTCACGGACTGGTCGATGAGCCGCCTGAACAATTCCTGGGGATTTGGCGTCCGCGTGCGCAAGCCCGACATGTACTGGTTCCGCGTGCAGCTTGGGTTCCACGGGCTTCACGGCGTGAATCTCGTGATGACTATCGCTCCCGAATTCAAGTAGCGGGTGCGGTCTGCTCCGCTTAGACCTAGAAAAGCTCCATCTGGTCGCTGGGGACGTCCTTCTCCTGCTTCTGCGGGATTTCGCGGTGGAGCATGGCGTAGGCGTTCCGTGTGGCGATGCGGCCGCGCTGCGTGCGGGATATCAGCCCCTTCTGGATCAGGTAGGGTTCGTAGACTTCTTCCAGCGTGTTGGGTTCTTCGCCCATGGCGGCCCCGATGGTGGTGAGGCCGACAGGTCCGCCGCCAAACTTGTCTATAATCATGGAGACAATCTTGCGGTCGGTGGGGTCGAGCCCCTCGCTGTCGATTCCCAACATCTGGAGCGTGCGCTGGGCGGCTTCGAGGTCGATGGTCCCGTTCCCGCGGACCTGCGCCACATCACGGCAGCGGCGTAGCACCCTGTTCGCGATACGTGGCGTGCCGCGGCAACGTCCGCCGAGGAGCCTGGCCGCGTCTTCGTCGAGGCCGACGCCCAGAATCTTGGCGCTGCGCAGGAGGATTTTTACGATGTCGTCGTCGTTGTAGAGTTCCAGCCTGTACTGGAGCCCGAAACGGTCGCGGAGCGGACCCGTGAGAAGCCCGCTGCGGGTCGTGGCGCCTACGAGGGTAAAATGCTTGAGCGGGAGGTTTACGCTGCGCGCCGCGGGGCCCGAGTCAAGCATGATGTCGAGCCTGAAATCTTCCATGGCGGGGTAGAGGTATTCCTCGATCACGCGGTTCAGACGGTGGATTTCGTCGATGAAGAGGACGTCGTTTTCTTGCAGGCTTGTAAGCAGCCCGGCGAGGTCGCTCGCCTTTTCGAGGACGGGCCCGCTCGTGATGTGGATGTTGACGCCCATCTCTTTCGCGATGATTCCCGCGAGGGTCGTCTTGCCGAGTCCTGGCGGCCCGGCGAAAAGGCAGTGGTCGAGCGCGTCTCGGCGGTGTTTGGCCGCTTCGATGGCGATGGAGAGGCTTTCCTTGATTTCGTGCTGCCCCGTGAATTCGTCGAGGCTGGGCGGCCGGAGCGTGCGTTCCACGTCGTCGCCGTCGCCGATTCTTTTTCCGGGAGAAATAATCCGCTGGTCGTCCATCCTAGACTCCTTATAGATACTTCAGGGCTTCGGGGATGAGTGTCGCCGCGTCCGCAGAATCTCCCAGGACCTCAACAGCCTTCATGACGGCCTTTTCTGCAGCCGGGTCCTTCACGCCGAGCGTATGCAACGCGAGTACGGCTTCCATCTTCGGTCCCGTGAGGGTTCCCATGCTGGTAACGCCCGAGCCTTCCACGTTGCCGAGTGCCTGGAGCATTGCGCCAGCCCTGTCCTTGAGGGTGAGGACCATCTGCTCGCAAGTCTTTTTGCCGAGTCCCTTGATCTTGCCGAGAGCGCTCTTGTTGTCGCTTGCCACCATGTTCAGGAGGTCGGCGGGGGAGACTCCGCTCAGGATGCGCTGCGCGAGCTTCGGACCGATGCCGTTCACGTCGATGAGCATCAGGAAAATGTCTTTCTCGGTCTTGTCTGCGAAGCCGAAAAGCGTCATCGAATCTTCGCGGACCACGAGGTTCGTGTAGAGCGTGACTTCTGCGCCTTCGTCGGGCAGCTTTCCTGCGGTAAAGGCGGAAATGTTTACTCCGTAACCGACACCGTTCACGTCAACGACGACGAAGGTGGGGGATTTTTCGATAAGGATTCCGCGAATGCGCTCAATCATAAAAACTCCGAATATGCACTTTTGTGCTACTGCACAAATATATACTAATTCATAGGCTCTGTCAAGCCTTTCCGTATTTTTTTTACAAGGCTGCGGTGTCATTGCATTCCGGCTGCGGTTTCAGTGATGGTCACATTTGTGCTGAAACAATGCGCTTTATTTATGCGGGTTCGCAAGCGTTTTGACGCTGAAAAAATCAGAAAAATTGAAAAAAGCGAGCAAGTGAGTGTCGTGACAAAAAGTTTGCTTTTTGTCATGACCGAACGTAGCCTGCGGACGCATTTTGCGTCAATCCTGGGATTTGAGCCGTTTTTTAATTTGGACTATTGACTGCCACGAAGTTTTTATTTATATTTGTGGTAAGAATATCTTACCGGAGGCGCTATGGACACTCTAGAAATAACAAGCCTATCGACAAAAGGGCAAATCGTCATTCCAAGGAGTATCCGTAATCAACTGAACCTGGATACCGGGGATAAGCTGATTGTCGTGTGCGATGGTACGAATATTTTGCTCAAGCCGGTACTTATGCCCAGCATGTCTGAATTCAAGACTCTTGTGGAAGAGACGGATAAAATCACAAGTGAACTGGAAACGACTCCGGATATGCTAAGCACGTTCATCAAGGAAAATCGATGAACGTCGTTGTAGATACCAACGTACTTGTTTCGGGTATTTTTTGGAATGGTTCGCCTCGAAAATTCCTGTCTCTTATTTTTCGCCAAGAAATAAAGCCCTTTGCAACTATCGACATAATGGCAGAGTATTGCCGTATTATTGATAAAGTAGCCTGCAAAAGGCCCGATATCGCAGCAAGGTGGAAAAGCCAAATTGCAAAGGTAATGACCATTATCGAAAAGAATGCGGCAGTGGATGTCTGCAGAGATCCTAAAGACAATATGTTTTTGGAATGTGCGATTGCTGCGAAAGCCTACTATTTGGTGAGCGGCGATTCGGACCTATTGGTGTTGGAGAAAATCAAAGAAATCCCGATTATCACGGTGAATCAATTTTTTGACGCTCACCCGGAATTTGACATCGCTGAAGGTTAGTTGTCGTTTTTTAGTTTTGCCTTCGCTCATAAAGAGCCCCTATAAGACCTAATAGTTCGGCAGTACGGTCCCGGACAGATCGAACCAGTGCCCGCCGTCGCGCGGAACAAGAAAAGGGCGCGGAGCGCCCAGTATGTTATTGGATTGCTATGAAATATAGTTCTCCCTTATGATTTGGAAGAATACGCGAGGTGCCCCATGCGTACAGTGTCGCCTCCAACAGCATTACATCTAGCAAATCTGCGTCCATAGTAATGTCTATGCTTTCGAGGGCTTGCATAATACTGGACTTGGTCAAATATGATTCAAACGGAGGCAGATAGGCTGGTGAACCCTCGCATATACTATTAAACTCGAATACGACGACAGATAACGCTTCGCTACCGCCCTCACTCGCAAGCATATTGTATGCCTCCACGTTAAACGAATCGCATACTGCGCGAGCTTGAACAAACACGGCAAGCGGGATGCTGTCCGGGTCAGGTTCAACAATTGGCGCGTCCATGCTGCTGGAATACTTGTTCCAGTTGACTTTGCTCACGTCGAAGCTGCTGGACGAGGATACCGAGGTATCGTCCGACGAAGCCGGTGCCACCGGCGAGGAGCCGCTATCGCCACACGCGGCCAGGAGTGCCATCATAATGATGGAGAGTAGAATTTTTTTCATTTGGTTTCTCCTTTGTTGTGGTTTTTCCTCAGCTCATAAATAGCCCCTATAAGACCTACTTTCTGAATATACCTTTATTTATGCGGGTTCGCAAGCGGTTTGACGCTGAAAAAATCAGAAAAATTGGATAGATTCTTGACTTTTGGGCCATTTTTTTGTTGTGAAAAAATCAATGGCATTGGACCGCCGGGTGGTTGACGAATGGCTTAAGGGTGTATAAATTTAGGGTGTGGTGTATGGGTAAAGCGAGGAAAAATGAATTTCGGGATTGGCAAGGTTGCTGTCGTAACGACTGCGGCAATACTTACTTTAGCTTGTTCGGCTTTTGCGGCCGACTGGTACGCGAAGGAGACGCGCTGGGCGGGGCATGACCCTGACATTATCCGTTACGAGGACGGCTATGCGCTCGCGACGACGGATAACCACATGCTGATGCAGTTTTCCGAGGATGCGCTGAACTGGAAGAACGGCGAGCCCGCCATGCCGGAATTCTCGAAGTGGCTTTACAAGTACGCGCCGAACATGATTGACATCTGGGCGCCGGACATTCATTACATCGGCGGGGAATACCGCATGTACTATTGCGGCTCCGAGATGGGCATCCGCTCGTCGGGCATGGGCTTCATGGCGAGCAAGGAAATCGACCCGACAAAGCCCGGCTACGGCTGGACGGACATGGGCGAGGTGATTCACACGGTCAAGAGCGACGCCTACAACGCGATTGACGCGGCAGTGCTGAAGGACAACGATGGCAAGGTCTGGATGGCGTTCGGTTCGTGGGGCACGGGCATCCACATTCTTGAACTGAACGAAGAAACAGGCAAGGTGAAAGACGGTGCGAAGATGATCAACATCGCGAACCGCGGCGGTTCGGGCATCGAGGGTGCAAGCCTCATCGAGCACGACGGCTACTACTACCTGTTCACGGCGTGGGACAACTGCTGCAAGAAGGGCGCGGACCTCGAGAACAATTCCTACAAGACAACGGTGGGGCGTTCCAACCGCATTGACGGCGGGTATGTAGACCGCAGCGGCAAGGCGCTCTTGAATGGCGGCGGCACGATTCTGTTGAGCCGTTATGGCCGCTACTACGGGCCTGCGGGCGGCGAGGCGTTCCAGGACGTGAACCGCCAGCGCTTCGTGAACCATTACTACGACAAGAACGACGGCGGAAATTCCTACATACAGGTTCGCGATATCGTCTATACGGACGACGGCTGGCCGGAACTGGGGCAGCCCTTCCTCGGGCGTTACCTGAGCGCCGAAGCGGAACATGGCGCCTTGACGCATGTGGATATTTCGAGTAGCTCCGATGCATCGAACGGGGAATTCTGTGCCTACATCAACTACGAAGACAGCAAGATTCGCCTGCCGATGATAATCCCGCAGGCGGGCGAGTACCTGATTCGCTACCGCTATGACAACAACTGGACCGAAGACGGCGCGAACGGCAGTTCGCATTTCGTGAGCATCAACGGCAAGAATCAGGAAGTGGAACTGCCGCTGACGGGCGCGTGGAGCGCATTCCCCGAGAAGTCGGTGGTGTACATCCCTGCAAAATTCAAGCGCGGTTCGAACTTCATCGAGATTACGAAGGGCAAGCACTATGCGGAACTCGACCGCCTCGACTTCTTGCGCATTATCCGCGACACGATTCCGGCGAACGGCTTTGACAACGGCATCCGCGTGCGTTTGACGGCTGATGACGAGTTCGCCATCAAGGACGGCGGCTACGCGATTTTCGAGAACGTGGTTGCGGATTCCATCGTAGGCCCGGGCGTGCTTGTGCAGGTGAAGAACGGAGCCGGCGGTACGCTCTCGCTGCGTAAGGAAAGCAAGAAGGGCGACGTGATTTCGAAATGCGAGTTACCCTCGGCGGGTAACGCGAGCAAGTGGATTGACGTACGCTGCACCAACATGCCGGAACTCAAGGGTGTACAGGACTTCTACCTGACGGCGGAAGGCCTCGGCGGCGAAACGCTTCTCGGAAACATCAAGTTTGACGAAGGCGTGAAGGATACCTCGACTGCAATCAGGTCCTGGAATTACGATGCGGCCCAGCCTGCAGTGCTCCGCAATGGAATGCGTTCGCCGGAAGCCAATGGCTACCGCGACCTCAAGGGCCGTCATTTCGACAGACGAATCCGCTATCGCGTGATGTTCTAGGAACAGTGATTTGCAGTAGTGTGATATTTAAACACGCCTTTCTGAGAAAATTCCATTATCAAGTGAGCCGTCTAATGTTATGAAGGGGCTTCATATTGCTAAAAGGCAATATAACCTTTTTCTTGCTTGGTTTGGCTGTTTTTCGCAATTTCCATATTGGAATAATTGCTGCAGGTTCTTTTTTGTTTGCGTAATATATATTTTAATGAATAGACAATTTTGAGGCTTTTATGCGCTACTCTTTGTTTGGATTTCTTGGAATTGCGGCTTTGCTTGTTGCTTGCTCGCAAACGGTCTCTGCGCCTAAAAATGACGATGATTCGTCTGAAATCAGCAGTTCCAGCAAAAAGGGTACAAGTTCCGAGAGTAAAAACGGTGACAAGAAATCTTCTAGTAGTACAGAGGACCTAGATGAAGATTGTGTCGGGGAGGTGGGGGAGCCTTGGGACGGAACCACTGCGAAGGATTTCGCTTGCGGCGCGGGAACCAAGTTGAGCCCGTACATTATTTTGACTGCGGAACAGCTGGCTCATCTCTCATTTGTTGTGAATTCGAGCGACAAGGCGTACCAGGGCAAGTACTTTAAGCTCGGAGCTGATATCAAGCTGAACAAAGGCGATGTCATCGACGAGAAGGGCGCCTTGGTTGGTGATTCAACCAAGCTCCACAAGTGGACTCCTATTGGCAATTCGAGCGTTGGCTTTGATGGCGTTTTCGATGGCGATGGGCACTCTGTTAGCGGGATGTTCATTAATACAACGAGTACGCACAATGGGTTGTTTGGAAATTCTAGTGGAACGATACAGAATTTGACTGTTGAGAATTCTTGGGTGTATGGAGGAGAATATTCTGCGGGTATTGTTGGACGTAGTACAGGTTCCGTATTAAGTACGAAAAATTTGGCCAGCGTGTCTGGAAAAGAAGAGTGTATTGGAGGTGTAATTGGTAGTTCTTATCAAAAAGATTATAAGACAAATTCAGTGATAAAAAATGCTGTAAATATGGGCTTTATTGCTGGTGATAAAAATGTTGGCGGAGTTGCTGGGTGTGCTACTTATGTTACGGTAGAAGACGCGGAAAATATAGGTGCTATTGAGGGGTTTGGTTATGTTGGAGGAGTATTTGGTGGTGTTGGTAGTTCTTCTAAAAATGAAACGAAAAATTTAAGGAATAGCGGGAATGTTGTTGGAAAACATTTTGTTGGCGGAATCATCGGACATTGCGGAGGCTCTGTTACCTTAAATGATTTGGCCTTAAACAAAACATCAAGTTATTCGTGTTATGATTTTTATCCCTGTGGGGTGATTCAAAAGGCGTATAATGATGGTGATGTGACTGGCTTGCGCTATGTTGGAGGCATTGCTGGTGAAGTGTGCTATGGAACTATTGATAATTTAGTGAATAAAGGTAATATTACTGGAGAAGGGGGTACAGGAGGGATTGTTAGCTCGATGTCCTACACAAAATCAAAATTGCTCTATAATGTTGGGAATATTTCTGGTTTAACCTATGTTGGGGGAATTGTTGGATATAATCAAGAAGGTGTCACTAGTTCTGCCTATTCCACCGGTAAAGTCGATGGAGATTCGCTTGTCGGTCTGATGATTGGCTACAACTACAACACCACGATGGCTGACTACTATTATCTGGAACAAGGTGAACAGGAACCATTCGGTCTCAACAATGGTGGTGGAGTCGCCACTCCTAAAACTGTTGACGAAATGAAATCGGACGATTTTGCCGAACTCCTTGGCGAAGAATTTACTTATGATACCGACGTCAACGACGGGTATCCCGTATTGAAATGGGAAATGGAATAGTCATTCTTTTTCCTATATTTGGCGCATGCTTACCATTAATGGACAGAGTGTCGATGCGGCGGGCAAGACCGTTGCCGAATACCTTGCGGAAGCGGGGTACAATACGGTGCGCATCGCCGTGGAACGGAACGAGGAAATTGTCCCGAAGGCAAAGTATGCCGAGACGGTGCTTGCCGATGGCGATGTCGTCGAGGTCGTGAATTTCGTAGGTGGCGGGTGATGGAACCCCGCGTGCCGACCCGCGAAGAGATGCTTGCCGCGCTCGAGAGGCGGCAGGGTGTCGAAGCCGTGCGCAAGTTGCAGTCGGCGACGGTCGCCGTATGCGGGCTCGGCGGTCTTGGCTCGAACATCGCGATATCCTTGGCGCGTGCCGGTGTCGGCAAACTCATCCTGATTGATTTCGATTGCGTCGACGTGACGAACCTGCACCGCCAGCAGTACAGGGCGAACCAAGTGGGGCTCCCGAAGCCTGAAGCGCTGCTTGCGAACCTGAAGGAAATCGCCCCCTACACGGAGTACGAGACGCATTTCGAGAAGGTGACTGCCGAGAATGTGGTGGCGCTCCTTTCAAAAGTCGACGTAATCTGCGAGGCGTTCGACGTCGCCGAGTCGAAGGCGATGCTCGTGAACGCGGTGCTCGAGACGATGTCCGAAAAGTTCCTGGTCGCGGCTTCCGGCATGGCGGGCTACGACAGCGGGAATTCGATTTTGACCCGCAGGGTGACCAAACGCTTTTACATCTGTGGCGACGGCACGAGCGATGTCGCCGACGGCATCGGGCTGGTCGCCCCGCGCGTGATGCTCTGCGCCGCCCATCAGGCCCTGACCGCCATCCGCCTGATTCTCGGAAAGGAATAATTCTATATTTCCCTTCGCAAAAAAGAAGGCAATATGGAAGACAAGAAAGATTCTCTCGTTATTGGCGGTCACGAATTCACGTCGCGCTTTATCCTTGGTTCTGGCAAGTATTCCCTCAAGCTGATTGAGGCCGCGGTGCGCGATGCGGGTGCACAGATTGTGACGCTCGCGGTGCGCCGGGCGAACACCAAGGACCACGAGAATATCCTCGACTACATTCCGAAGGGCGTCACCCTGCTTCCCAACACTTCCGGCGCCCGCACCGCCGACGAGGCGGTGCGCATCGCGCGTCTTTCCCGCGAGCTAGGCTGCGGCGATTTCGTGAAGATTGAAATCATGCGCGACACGAAGTACCTGCTCCCCGACAACTACGAGACGGTGAAGGCGACCGAGACCCTTGCGAAGGAAGGCTTCGTGGTGATGCCGTACATGTACCCTGACCTGAATGTGGCGCGCGACCTCGTGAACGCGGGTGCCGCTGCGGTGATGCCGCTTGCCGCTCCGATCGGATCCAACAAGGGGCTCTCGACGCGCGAGTTTATACAAATTCTAATCGACGAGATTGAACTCCCGGTTATCGTGGACGCGGGTATCGGAAAACCCTCCGAGGCCTGTGCCGCGATGGAGATGGGCGCTGCCGCCATCATGGCGAACACTGCGCTTGCGACGGCAGGTGACTTGCCTGTGATGGCTCAGAGCTTCAAGCTTGCAATCGAGGCGGGTCGCAAGGCCTACCTTGCAGGCCTTGGGCGCGTGCTCACGCGCGGCGCTTCCGCGTCCGACCCGCTGACGGGGTTCCTGAGGGACTAGTTCGCTCGGGATAAAATCAATTTTTTGCTAAATTAAAGGCGTTAAATTCAAATACAGGAACCGATATGGAAAACATTACCCAGATTTGGAAGAAGATTCAGTCCCCCGAATTCAACCCGGCTACCGATATGGGCCTTGTCGAACAGGTGAAGCAAGTCGCCCTGACCTCCCAGGAACCCGCCAAGGTGAGCTTTGGTACGTCCGGCTGGCGCGGCGAAATCGGTTCCGAATTTACGCTCCGCAACCTCCAGGTGGTGGGGGCCGCTATCGTGCGCCTCTACAGGGAAGCGACTCCTGAACTCTTCGCCGCCCTCGGCGTGAAGGACTTTGCCGAACTTCAGAAGAAGGGCGTGGTCGTTGGCCACGATAACCGCCTCCTCGGTCACGAATTCTGCGAGGCCGTTGCCGACCAGTTTGCCAAGGCTGGCGTGAAGGTCTACTACGGTGGCGAGATGCCGACCCCGGAATTCTCTGCCGCTATCGAGATGCTCGGTGCCGCCTGTTCCATCAACATGACCCCGAGCCACAACCCGAGCCACTACAACGGCATCAAGTTCAACCCGGCCGACGGTGGTCCTGCCGGTCCGGAAATCACCAACGTCATCACCAAGCTCAGCAACGAAATGATGGCCACCTGGAAGTTTGAACCGGTGGGCAAGGTTGACTGGGAACTCATCGATTCCCTCAAGATTTACAAGGAATTCCTCGTGAAGCAGGGAACCATCAAGTTCGACCGCATCAAGGAATTCATCAAGAAGGGCCGCCTGACCCTCGTGTGCGACCACGTGCACGGTTCTACCCGCCGCCGCCCGGCCGCTCTCCTCGACAATCCGGAATGCCTCATTACGCTCCGTAACGAGGATGACTCCCTGTTCGGCGGCATCGCCCCGGAACCGTCCAGCAAGAACCTCGAGAAGGTCCGCAAGGTGTTGGACGACAGCAAGAGCGAATTCCGCCTGGGCGCTATTTTTGACCCGGATGGCGACCGCATCCGCTTCTACGATGGTACGCGCGAAATCGACATGAACCAGTTCGGTGCTATCGCGTTCCACTACATGGCCACCTGGCGCAAGGAACAGGGCTGTGTCGCTAAGTCCGTCGCGACCTCCAACTTTGTGAACATTATTGCCGAAAAGCTCGGCGTGCCCGTGATGGAAACTCCGGTGGGCTTCAAGAACTTCCGCCCCTGGCTTTCCCGCAATGCCAAGCAGAAGGCCCTCGTCGCGTTCGAAGAATCCGACGGTATCTCCGGTCTCAACAACACGCTCGAGAAGGATGCCCAGTTCGGCCTCCTCATTGCTCTCGAAATCATGGCTGTTACCGGCAAGAATCTCGGTGAATACCTCGACGCCCTCTATGAAGAATATGGCCGCTTCTACCCGACCCGTTCGGGCTTCGAAGTGGACAAGTCCCTCGTGGGTGCCCCGCTCAAGGCCAAGGTCGACGCCATCGCCGATATCGCCAAGCCGGGTGCAAAGGTCATGGTCGGCAAGAACGAGAAGACCGTGAAGCAGCTCCTCACGCTCGACGGCGTGAAGGTCATCTTCGAAGACGACTCCTGGATGCTCGTGCGTCCGTCGGGTACCGAACCGAAGGTGCGTATCTACACCGAATGCCGCGAACCGGACGAAAAGGACCCGATGTTCGAGGCGGCGAAGGCTCTGTTCTTCAAGAACTAGGATTTTTAATTTGGGGAAAAGGAAAGCATATATGAAAAAGATACTGATATTACTTGTGCTGGCGCTTTCCATGGTGAGCTATGCACAGGAAGGATCAATAAAGCCGAAATTCCAGGCCTTCTCCGGGGCGCTGCTCAAGTTGAAGGATTCGGAAAAGGGATACCTGAAGTTCTCGCTGAAGGTGGATGTCGCACCCTGGGCGTTCCAGGCCATTGGCGAGGTGCGCGCCCCCAACGGCGACCCCGAGCTTCTGCGTGAAGCCCTTTTCGAAGGCGAAGTCTACGCGGTGCTGGCCTACATTGACAATTCCCCCGTGGAAGTCAATGGCGAACAGTACAACGTGGGTCTTTTCGATATCATGCTCTACTATGACGAAGAACCGACCACGATTCGTAACCTGAAGTTCAGGCTCCTGCCTCCGGCCGACGATGACTGGTCGAAGGGTATCCTGAACGATGCTCTTTCCTCGGGTTCTCTTCTCGGCCAGATCTGGAAGGGCAAGTACGAAAGGGCCATTACGAAGGCTTCTGCCGATCCGATTGACAAGCGCAAGCTTCAGGCCATGAAGAAGAAAAAGAAGGATGCCGAAGATTCCGAGATGACTGTTTCCGACAAGAGGAAACAGCGCATGAAGGAAATGGCTGACGATGATGACGACCAGCCGAAGAAGAAAAAGAAGAAAATGTCCAACAGGGACGAATGCGACGACCCGAACCTGTCTCCGAGAGAGAAGAAGCGTTGCCGCATGAAGAAGAAGTAAAAGTTTCACTAAATCGAAAACCTGAATTATTTGAGGTAATCTATGTCCGGTCACTCCAAATGGGCCACCACCAAACGCAAGAAAGCCAAGACTGACGTTGCTCGCGCCAAGGCTTGGAACAAGCTGATTAAGGAAATCTCCATTGCTGCCAAGCTCGGCGGCGGAAACCCCGACGCCAACCCGCGTCTGCGTGCAGCAATCCTCAAGTCCAAGAGCCAGAGCTTGCCGACCAAGAACATCGAAAGCGCCATCGCCAAGGGTACGGGTGCCAACTCCGGTACCGAAATGACGGAACCGCTGTACGAAGGACGCGGCCCGGCCGGCATCGCCATCATGGTGCAGTGCCTCACCGACAACAAGGTCCGTACTGTTGCAGAAATCCGCAACATCTTCAACAAGAACAACGGCTCCATGGGTGAATCCGGTTCCGTTTCCTGGGCGTTCACCTACAAGGGCGTGATTATCGTTGACGCTGAAAAGTACCCGGAAGACCAGGTCATGGACCTCGTGCTCGAAGCCGGTGCCGAAGACATGGCTACCGAAGACGGCGTGCATGAAATCTCCACGAGCCCCGAAGCCTTCGACGCCGTTTCCAAGGCTCTCGAAGCTGCCGGTATCGAGATGATGAGCGCCGAAATTACCTACGTCGCCAATGACCCGGTGAAGCTCGGCCACGACGACGCCGTGAAGCTCCTCAAGCTCATCGACAAGTTCGAAGACCACGACGACGTCCAGGATGTTTACCATAACGCCGAGATCGACGAAGCCGACATGGACGCTGCTGAGTAGTCCGTAAGTGCAAATAAGCGTGCTATTTGTCACGATATAATGACCGGGTGCTGAGTGCATCCGGTTTTTTTTACGTTTTGTCTATAATTTGTCTGAATAAATTATACTTCTTTTGTGAATTTATATATATTAGAGGAAAAAAGGAGGATGCATGAATATCCGTAAGTTTATGAGCTTGGGCTTCGTTTCTGTTGCAAGCCTTTTCTGGGCAAGCTGCGACAGCGACTCGAATCCCCAGACCCCTGACAATTCCCAGGATCCCGAATCTTCTGCCGATACCGCTAAGTCAAGTGCCAGCACCGAGCCCGAAAGTTCGGCTGCGGAACCCGAATCTTCTGCGGAGGCCTCTCCCAGCTCTTCGGAAGAATCTGCTCCGTCTAGCTCGTCCGACGTCGCTGCATCCAGTTCGTCGAATGCTGGACAGTTGAAGTTGGCGAAGGACCCTTCCATAACCTGCACGGAGTTCCAGTTCCTTGAACAATCTTGCCCTACATCTTCCGAGCCGAGCTATACCTGCCTGGAATTGCAGGACTTCCTGAAAAAAGATACCACGGTTTCGGAAAAGATTTTGAATAAGTGGGAAGAAATGCTGGAATCTTGTGGTGCGATCCGTGCCATGGAAGCCCAGCCTGTTTACGGTATTATTTACCCCGTTTGTCCCCAATATGTGGCTACGTACATTAAATGCTCCGATGGCATGACGTACAGGCCATACGCGAATGAAGATGGGGTCGCCTATCTCACGAAAGATGAATACTACGAGACCCATAGCTCCAGTTCCGTTGCGGAAAGTTCCAGTTCCAGCGAAGAGCCGGAGGACTTGGTCGCGAACTGCCCGCAGGATACCTTCGTCCTGTTTACCGACATTCTTAAAGAAGTGCAGGCCGATATCTATGAAAAAATCACCTGGTTCATCGATTCGGATACGAGCCTGTCTGAATCGCGGAGGGAGTATTACGAAAGCATCCTAGACCGCGAAAACAGGACGCTCAAGGGCCGCTTCGCTCCCTATCTCCCTGATGGCAACTACGATCCGGACGATGAAGGAGGTGCGCTGAAGCGTGAAAGTGACTTCTGGTTTAACGGATATGTTCCCAAAACACAGACATGTGCGGACGGGTCGCCAGAAACGACGGAACGCTATAAGAAATTGTTCGAGCGAATTGAAGACGAATGCTCTGAACGTATAGAGACAAATTTCCAGACAAAAAGCTAATGGAAACGCCCGGCCCTGCGCCGGGTTTTCTGTTTATCGTCCGAGCGTTTCGCGGTAGCTGTGGACGGCGTCCTTGTAGGTGCTTACGGCCTTCGCGATGCGCGCGGCGATGTCTTCCTGGCCGGCCTTGCTCATCATGTAGGCTTCATCGTCGAGGTTGCTGATGAACCCGATTTCGAACAGCACGGCGGGCATGAGCGCGCCCACGAGAACCATGAATCCTGCGCCTCCGACGCCGCCAGCCTGCTTGCGGATTTTCCCGCCTTCCATCGCCTTGAGCATTTCCTCGGTGAACATGTAGCTGTTCTGCTTGTACTTTTCGAGGCGCGCTTCGAGCTTGAACCATTCGATGGGGGAGAGCTCTTCCTTCGCGTTCTTTTCGCCGTAGAGGGTCGCCACCTTGTTTTCGCGGCGGGCAATCGCCTTGTCCTCTTCGCTTTCGGGAGCGCGGAGCACGTACACGTGGTAGCCCTTGATTTGCTTCTTGCGTTCGGGGGTCGCGTCGACGGCATTGCAGTGGAGGCTTATGAAGAGGTCGCCATCCCACTGGTTCGCGAGGTTGGCGCGTTGCCCGAGTTCGATGAACACGTCCTTGTCGCGGGTCATCTTCACCTTGAACCCGGCCTTCTCGAGATCCTTCTTCAAGAGTTTGCCGATGGCGAGTACGAGGTCCTTTTCCTGCGAGTTCTTGCCGAGCGCGCCGGAATCCTTGCCGCCGTGGCCCGGGTCGATGACGATGGTCTTCACCTCGCGCGTACCCGCGGTCTCCTTTTTCGGGGGCTCGGTCTTTACGCTTGCCGGTTTTTCGGCGACGACGGAGCTGGAGCTCGAAGCGCTGGATTTTGCCGCGACGGAGCTGCTGCTGGCGGGAACCTTCTTGAAAATCTGCTTCGCGTCTTCCTCGGCAATCCAGAGGTGGCCATCCTCGAGGACGGGGCTTGCGGAAAGGTCGATGGTTGCGCCGTTCACCGATGCGAAGGGGATTCCGACCGCGAACTTGGCGGTATCTTCCTTGGTGACCAGGATGAACGATTTCTGTACGGGGAACCAGTGGAACGAGGCTCCGTTTTGCTTGGCGAACGCTTCGGCGTCGACGGCGTTCACGTCGGCAAAGCACAGGGCCGTGCCGAGGAGCAGCAACAGGGCGAAAACTAGCGATGCGCCTTTGCGATACGGGCGATTTCTAGCTTCGCTTCGCGGTTGATTATGTCCTGTCGCTTGTCGCGTTGGTCCTTGCCTCTGCATATTCCAATCTCGAGCTTTGCGCGTCGGTTCTTAAAGTATAGTTTTAGCGGGACGATGGTGCAACCCTTGAGTTCCTTCGCCTTGCGCATTTTCTGGATTTCGTGCGCGTGGGCGAGGAGTTTGCGCCTGCGGGCGGGAATGTGGTTGAACCTGTTCGCGAAGAGGTATTCGTCGATGCGGGCGCCCACGAGCCAGAGTTCGTCCTTCTTCTCGTCCACGTCCACCCAGGCTTCACCGATGGTGCACTTGCCGTCGCGGATGGACTTGACTTCGGAGCCGATGAGCATGATGCCCACCTCGAACGTCTCGTCGACGAAGTAGAGGTGAGATGCCTTGCGGTTCATGATGACCGGCGTGCTCTGTTGCTCCTTCTTGGCCATGCGCTATGCCTTCTTGCCCCAGCCGCTCTTTTTGCCGCTGTCGGCGGGTTTCGATTCCCAGCCGGCCTTCTTCTTCTGCGCGTGGGGTACGGCCTCGTCGAGCGCCTGCACGAGTTCCTTGCAGCCGTCGCCCGTCACGGCGGAGGTGACGATGACCTTCTGGCGGTGCTTCTTGAATTCCTTAATGGCGTCGTCGATTCCGAGGTCGCTCTTGTTGAGCGCGATGACGAAAGACTTCTCGGCGAGTTTCGGGTGGAAAGCCTTGAGTTCGTCCTTCAGGACCTTGAACTGTTCATAGGCGTTCTTGGCAAAGCCGTCGATGACGAATAGCAGCGTGTGCGTGCGTTCGATGTGCTTGAGGAACTGGTGTCCGAGGCCCTTGCCTTCGCTGGCACCTTCCAGGAGACCGGGAATGTCGGCGACCACGAAGCTGTGGCCGTTCGTCTGCACGATGCCGAGCACCGGTTCGAGGGTAGTGAAGGGGTAGTCGCCGACTTTGGGGCGACCGCTCGAAATCTTGTTCACGAGGCTCGACTTGCCCGCGTTCGGGAATCCGACGAGGCCGACGTCTGCCATGAGCTTGAGTTCCAGGAAGAGTTCGCGCTTTTCGCCCTTTTCGCCGGGCGTGCATTTGCGGGGAGCCTGTACTTTCGGCGTGGCGAAATGCTGGTTGCCCATGCCGCCCTTGCCGCCGCGTGCCGCAATCCACTTCTGGCCCGGTACGGTCAGGTCTGCGAGGATGCGCCCTTCGGAATCCTTCACGATGGTTCCGCGCGGAACGCTTACCACGAGGTCTTCGGCGCTACGGCCGGTACAGCGCTTGGCGCCACCGGGCTGTCCGTTGCCTGCCTTGTAGAGGCGTGCGTTGCCCATGTCCAAAAGCGTGGAGTACTGCTCGTTTACCTGCAGTATCACGTGGCCGCCGCGTCCGCCATCGCCTCCGTCGGGGCCTCCCAGCGGGACGAACTTTTCGCGGTGGAAACTGACGATGCCGTCACCGCCCTTGCCGGAGCGAACTTCAATAGATTTTTCGTCTAGGAACATGAGACAAATGTAGAAAAATATTTTTATATTAGTAGAAGTCTGTTTCTAATAAAGGAGCGTTATGCTGTCTTTAAGAATTATTGCTCGTTCGGCCTTGGCTTTGGGCGTCCTGTTGAATGTTGGCTATGCGGCCCCCAAGAAGGGAGCCAAGGCTGCCAAGGATGACCTTCCGCCTCTTGTCCACCCGTTGATCGGAGAAACCGTTTCGTCCAGCGATGGCGCCGTCACTGTCACGCTCTACGGTAAAAAGCAGAATTTCTATGGCGGTGACCCGAGAACCCGCGACACGGATATCAATTCCCCCAAGTCGGTGAACATCCATCCCAACGGGCAGAAGTATTACGTCAATTCCCTGGAAGGCGGGACGACCATTGTCTACAATATGGCCGATAATGGCAAGATAAAGGTCATCAAGCACAAGTTCAACGACTCCAATGCGGACCTCTGGGGCGAACCTTCCGAATTCTTCAAGTTCACCTATCAATACCCCAAGAAGATTACGCCGTCGGTCAATACCTTCATGGGAAAACCCGTGGAGAGCACCTTCTCGCACAACGGCAAGTACCTCTGGATTCCTTATTACCGCCGCAGCTTCGACATGAATGCGCAGGATCCTTCCGCGGTAGCCATTATCGATACCGACACGGACGAGATTATTCGGCTGATTACGACAGGTCCTCTGCCGAAGATGGTCGCGACGTCTCCTGACAACAAGTATGTGGCGATTACCCACTGGGGCAACAATACCGTGGGCCTCATCAACATCGAGGCCGAAAATCCCATGGACTGGAAGTTTGTCAACAACATCGTGATTGACTATGAACTCCCGTTGAATTTCAATCGCAACAAGAAGGTGGACCGCGATTCCGAATGCGGCTACTGCCTCCGCGGCACGGTCTTTACTCCGGATGGCAAGTACCTGTTCGTCGGATGCATGGGCGGTGGCGGCGGCATGGCTGTCATCGACATGGAAAAGAGGGAATACCTCGGCAGGGTCATGGGCATGTACTCCAACATGCGCCACCTCGTCATCAAGAACGATTACCTGTACCTGAGCATCAACAAGGCCGGCGTGGTCCAGCGCATACCTCTGCAGAAGATTTACGATGCGATTGGCGAAATGAAGAACAAGAAGACGACCGTGACTGGCTGGGAGAATGCACAGGTCGGTTCCGGTGCGCGCACCATCGAACTTTCACCCGACGGCCGCTACGTCTTTGCCGCATGCAACCGTGAAAGCGCCCTTTATGTGGTCGATACCGAAAAGATGAAGGTCGTTACGCATATCGCCGTAGACTCATATCCGGTCGGTCTCGACATATCCAAGGATGGAAGGTTCGTGTTCGTGACCTCCCAGGGACGTTCCAATCAGGGCGGCAATGCCGTCAATATCTACGAAATCAAGTACGGGCAGCAGGAACAAGAACAACAGTAGAGCCTAGAGGCTCTCGTGCTTGCTCATGCAGTGCAGGCTGCCGCCTTCCTCGATGACGGTGCGGCAGTCGATCCCGATGATGAACCTGTCCGGATAGACGCTCTCGAAATACTTTTGTGCGAGAGCGTCGTTTTTGCACTTGTATTTCGGGTAAATCAGTCCGCCGTTCACGAAGATGAAGTTCATGTAGCTTGCCGGGAGAATCTGTCCGTCGCTTAGCTTGCGCTGGGGTGGGAGGGGAAGGGTGTCCACGGTAGCCTTTTTCCCGTAGTAGGCGCGCAGCCATGTCTCGATGAGGTATTTCGCCTCTGCGAGGATGGGGGCGTTCGGCCCTTTGCGGCTCGGGTCCCATGCCATGACGATGCGGTCCTTCGAGACGAAACGGGCCACGTTGTCGATATGTCCGTCGGTGTGGTCGCCGTTGAGGCCGCGGGGGAGGATCAGCAGGCTCCTGAGGCCAAGCATCTGGCTTATGGCCTTGACGACTTTAGAGAGGTCTTCGGGCTTGTTGCGGTTCTTGCCCACGAGACAGTCGAGAGTCGTGATGCCGAGACCGTCTCCGTTCACTTCGATGGCACCGCCCTCGAAAATGTAGGGAATGCTTTTTCCGTTGGGGTACTTGAGGGCCTTGGCAATCCTGGAGGGAACCTGGTTGTCGTTTTTCCAGGGAGGGAACTTGGCGCCCCAGGCGTTGAATACAGCTTCGGAAACAATCGTCCGGTTGCCCCTTTTTACAAAGAACGGGCCGTAGTCACGGATCCAGATGTCGTCGGTCTTGAGCGCGAAAAATGTGGCCGGGAAGGGACGGTCGGCGACGCCGTATTTTTCCTCGGGCGTAAGGAATTCCCTTTTCGGGAGCAGTACGTTCACCGGCTGGAATTCACTGATGGTGCGGATGAGGTCGATATAGAACTTGCGGATCTTGATGCCGCGTTCGCCGTACCAGTTCTGCGTGTTGTGCGGGAATGCGAGCCAGGTGGCTTTCTGGTTTTCCCATTCGGCGGGATAGCGAATCTTAGTTGTCATTATTCACCCCAGATCTTGAGGATGTCTTTGTAAAGGTCGATGCGGCGGTCGCGGAAATGCGGCCACCAGCGGCGATTCTCTTCGGTTTCGGCGAGGTCGATTTCGACGGTGGAGACCCCGAGGAATTCGGGGGAGCACTTTTCGAGAATGTAGCCGTCGGGTGCGGCGGCAAAGCTCGTGCCCCAGAACGTGAGGTGGCCTTCGGTGC
>JAEEGH010002041.1_pt1 | contig 55797 bp, 39 predicted proteins | sample 9134181 | NCBI WGS metagenome assembly JAEEGH01 (sample SAMN16246544, study PRJNA631951) | gut metagenome | biome: gut microbiome; feature: rumen; material: DP-attached | host: Bos | place: Iran: Karaj | collected 2018-10 | reverse complement strand
CTCTTTGGCGAGAAGATGCTCGTGGCCCCAATGCTTGAGGAAGGAAAGGGCCGCAACGTGTATCTGCCTGGCAAAGACAGTTGGGTGGACTACCAGACCGGGCGCGAGTATAGCGCCGGTTGGCACAACATAGAGTGCAGCCGCCTGCCGATAGTGATATTGGTAAGGAAGGGCGCTACGATAAAGACCGTTCCCGTGGCACTGTCAACGCAGTGGATAGACTGGAGCAAGTTGGAGGAAAAGAAGTACTAAAGGTGGGTTCTATAAATTACCACCGTAATGTTATACTAAAAATGTGGGGTTGGCGTTTTGCTATCTTTTCGTTTTCTTTCGGTGCATACTGTCAGCATCTTCGGTCACATAGCCCGCTATGCTCTCTCATCTGCTGACACTCTGCCCTCGAAAGAAATCCGAAAATCTGTCAAAGCTAATTTATAGAACCCACCTAAAGCAATTTACATGAGGATTGTTTATTCATAATAAAGGTTGTTAGATTATAGTTTTTGAAGAGGTGCTCTCATTGCAAAGGCGCAGATTACTACCCATAGCCTATGCAATCGGGCACCTCACTTTTTTTGTCGCAAGAACCATTGCCGTGTCAGCCACTCAGGTATGACGGTAGTCCGCAACCTCAAGAAAATCGTCGTCTGATATTCACTGCATCCTTACTGGGTGGCTGCCTACCGTGTTTCCGAAGGGATTGACGCTATTAACCTGTACAAGGAGGATTCCGCGTATCACACTTTTGGTTGCCAACTGTAAAATTTATTCCTGACGAAAATTCCGTCCATGAAGAAAAGCACCGTTTTTGCCTTTTTACAACAATCTCTGTCTCAAGCGGTTGCAAGGGGCGTTGTAAAAGCTATCAAATCAGGTTGTAAAACGATAGCTTTTACAGTGTAATATGATAGCTTTTACCATGTAAAGTGATAGCTTTTACGATGCAATATGAATGCTTCATAAAAAACAACACGATAGTTTTTTTCAAAACCGTAATATTGTACCGTTCCGGGCAGCGCTACATACCCCCCACCCCTGCCCAGGATAAGGGTACAAAAAAAGCTCAGCTGGTCTCACGACTTGCTGAGCAAACACAAAAAATATATCTACTAACCTAAACAATATCACTTGGGTTTAAAAAGTCCCGCATGGGATCTTTTCTCTTTTAACTTGACCGTCTTTCGGGTAGGTATAGGTCTCTGTGACCTTCCCTTGCCCTTATGACTGCATCAAATTTTGTTATCCTTTACCAAAACAAATCTTTTACCTTCGCGTCTCACGACGCTTACTAAACCTAAATCAATCTATAATTTCTACTAACCTAAACAATCTTTGCTTTTATCTTTTTGACAATGCAAAGTTACGAACTTTTTTCTGTGTGCGCACACAATTTCAAGAAAATCTTGCAAAATACACCATTTAATTGATATTTATCAACGATTGTGTGCGCACACAACGCAAAATTCTGACATATTTGTATTATTTATGGTGAAATTTAATATTTTAGGCAAAAAAACATAAAAACAAACATGAAATTTTGTAATTTCACCTTTTATTATTACCTTTGCGAAAGGAAAAAAGAAACGCCACAGGCGGCCCGCCCATGGAGGGGATTTTGGGAAACAAAGGTTTTAATAATTAAAGAACAAAGGAAATGGAATACTTCGTAATAGCTATCATCATAATGTTGGCAGTAGGGGTTATAGTTTTTTTAAACCTTACCGCAGAAAAGCGCGTAAAGGCGCTGAAGGAAGAGTGCGACATGCGCATAAACAATATGAAGATGGAGTGCGACTCACGCATCAGCGAACTGAAAACGGAGGGCCGCAATGCACTCGATGAGCAACGAGTGGCAGCTGAGCGTCTGCTTGCTGAGACTAAAAACGACCACCGCACGGCATTTGAAAACTACGTTGCGGCGGCAGAGAAGCGCATGGCGGACCAAAAGACTGACGCCGAGAAGCAAATGGCGGAGCAAAAGATGGCTGCTGAGCAACTGCTTACTGAGGCTAAGAATGAGCGAAATAATGAGAAGGAGCTCAAAAACAAACTGATAGACGAGAATACACAACTGAAATCCCGTTTGGATTCTACCACCGAACTGCTCGCTGCCACACGTCAACAGGCCAAGAAGGATGAGGAGGAACGACAGGAGAAGTTTCAGACCGAACTGAGATTGGCTCGCGAACAGATGCGCGCGCAGTTTGAGAAGGAGATGGCTGAACGCGCCGAGATACTGAAACGCGAGGCGCAAGAGCGCATGGACAGTCTGAAGCATGCCAACACCGAGCAGATGGCACAGATTGTGGACCCACTGAAGAAGGAGCTTGAGCAGCTGCGCAAACTCGTGGATGACAACAAAACCGAGCAGACCAAGAATACCTCGGAACTGGCTGCAAGCATCAAGGCTGTGTTTGAGCACGACAAGGAGCGCGATAAGACCACGCAGAGCCTTGCCGACGCACTGAAGAACCGCGGCAAGGTGCAGGGCGACTGGGGAGAGATGGTGCTTGAGAACATACTGCGCGACAGCGGATTGCGCGAAGGCGAGGAGTTCGTCAAGCAATATAGTCTGAAGAATGAGGCGGGAGACAACGTGCGCCCTGACGTGATAGTCAACGGTGCCGACGGCTCACGCATAATAATAGATTCCAAGGTTTCGCTTACGGCATACACCGACTATGTGGGTGCAGAGAGCGAGGAGGAGCGCAATGCCGCCATAAAAGCCAACTATGACTCAATATGGCAGCACGTAGTGGAGCTGTCAGACAAGAAATACCATAAGGACGTTGACAATGCCGTGCCTATGGTGCTGATGTTCATTCCTAACGAGGGCAGCTACATCCTCGCCATGAACCGTGACCCACAGCTGGGCGCAAAGGCCTACCGCAAGGGTGTGCTCATCATCAATCCTACCAATCTGATGGTGGTGCTGCGCCTGATGTTCCTTACATGGCAGAACACCCGACAGGAGAAGAACAACCGCGAGATACTGAGTGCTGCCGCAAAGATATACGAGAAATACAGCACCTTCGCCGAAGGTTACGTAAGTCTGGGCAACCAGCTCAACACCGCGCGAACCACCTACGAGCGAGGACTGGGACAGCTGAAGGAGGGTAAGGGCAACCTGTCGAAGCAGTTGCAGGATCTGCTGCAGTATGGTGTGACGCCTATCAAGCAGATACCCGAGAAGATGCAGTCGCTGACTGACGAAGATTAACGAGTGCCCCACTGCCTCACCGTACATGTAGAACGGGGCACGAAAACAAATGGCGCGGTGGACTATACATAAAGCCACCGCGCCATTTTCTATGTTCAGAACGCCACAAAAGCCTTCAGGCTACCATAGCGTTCCTTGTGTTTTCCGGCTTCTGCCGACAGCATCGGTGCTGTGGAGTCGAAGCCTATATTTCCCGAATAGACAGCATCACTGACACGATTGCCGTTGGTAACACACAGGTCACCACCCAAACCTACCCACATCTTACCTATCTTATGACGCCACGTCAGTTCCATAGCGAATTGGTTACAATCCGCAGCACGATAGGCGTATGGGGCGAAAGCATGCTGAAAGTCAAGATGTTTTATCTTTGTGTTCTGCATCGTCACGTCATACAGGTGAGTCCCCACACCCTGGTGGGCATACAGCATACTGAAATCTATAGCATCACGCTTGCCATGCCAGCCAAGGACTGCCTTTATATGCGGTGTACAGGTTGACACCTGTATGCTGTATATACCTCCGTTATATTTCTCATCATAACGGTTGGTTGCCAATCCGCCCTGCAACGCCACCTCTACACTCCCCATCCTGTGCGCTGCACTCACAGCCAGCAGGACGTCAGTAACGTCGCGCTTATAATTCTGCTGACTGTCTATGACACGGAAGTCATAGCTGTTATAATCCACGTCAGCCAGGTATTCCTCTATTATATTCTCATAGCCGTTGCGTCTCTGCAACTCTGCCGAGGCGGCAAAACGGAATGTCCATGAACGGCAAGGTGAATATGTAAGCATCAACTGTGGCGTAAGCACACTCGTCTTACTCTCATACAGATTATAGATGTCACTCTCCTCCGTCTCCATGTGGTCGTGAGTATAGCCAACGGAAGCATACAGGCTTAGTGGCTTGTCCTGCGGCGACAAGTATTGCATACGCATATTCACTTCATCGACATAATACATGCGCGACTTTCCAAACGATACCGCACTCTGGCGAGTATCGTACAGACCGAAGCCATAGCACACGAAAAACCTGTCCTGCTGTCCTGGACGCCAATAGCGCAACTGCATGTGCTGCTTATTACGTCCATATCCCGCATCGAACATCAGTAAGTGCCTGCCTATATACTTTCCGACTCCGGCATTAAAACGCAACCAAGTGGTATTGTTCAGTGCACGCGGATCTGTCAGACGGTAAGACTGCTCACCATAGAAAGAAGCCTTTGCACCAAGAGTCCAGCCATTCAAATCGAAAGCATAGCTGCCTTCTGCATAGTAGCTGTCAAACTTAAAATCACCTCCGCAGGAGTCTGTAGAGATATACGGCAGGTAGAGTTCAGGTAGCCGCATGGCACTCCAACCTATGTTGCGATGCTTTCCACGTGCATATTGTATGTGTCCAGCCAACGTACCACTGTGCTTTGTGGCATATTCACCAAATGCACCTACGCGATAGTCGGTAGAGCCGTTGCCTTCATAGGGCATGAAGTCGCCCTCCGTATCAGCACCGGCAATCCCTATATATCCCACTGCACTCAGTTGTTGTGCAGCCGAATCAGGCTTTACGTTAGTTATCTGCATAAATACGGGGTTGGAATTCAGCGTCACCCTGCTCTGCAAACCCACATCACTCATCACGCCATAGGCACGTTGCTCTGCAGGCGACAACGTAAACTTCGCTGACGAGTGAGCCTTCAGGGCCTCGTTAATATTTCCATAGCCCGACGTCATTTGCTGAGCAAGGACTACCGTGGCTAATGAAAACAATGATATAATTGATAATAATATCTTCCTCATTCCTTATTTTATATTTATATACAGTTCAAGACCGAAGTAAGGATCGTGCCATTCACGTTGCGTTATCTTCGAACCATTAACGTATGTAGGGCTGATGTCGAGCAGGCCGTTGACGAAGAACGACAGTTTCGTACCGTGCTTGAATTCCTTGGTTGCCTTGATGTTCCACAAGAGCGACACCGGTTTCTTCGTCTCTGCGTACTTCGACGGCTGCAGAGTCTTCTTGAGGTATCTGTAAGCAGGGTCATCGGCATTTATCAATGCCACGATGTCGTCACCTACATCATACACGTTGCCGCTGAAGTCCATATAGCGTTGCGGTATAAGATTGCGGTCATCTTCATAGCGCGAAGTGTTAAACCATACTATCTGGAAGAAGTTGGTGAGGAAGAGCTTGAACTTCGATATATGGGTATTGAACCATATATTTGAGTTGAGACGCTTGTATATCTTACGCTCATTGTTGTCGAATATACCTACATACGGATACTCCTTGCCTCCAATCTTCACACCTGGATAATAATAGCTTGGCATAGATGACGCATACTCCGTATGATAGTAGGCACCGTTTATCTCAATTGTGGTGAGCAACGGCTTTATCTTCGGAAGTATTATGCGATACTCCAAGCCTTGCTTTGTAACCTTGCTTGAGTTCATCACCATACTTGTCGTGGTGAATATGCTGTACTTCTCTTGTATATAGTCATCCTTCTGCGGAATACGACCGCTGATGTCCACGCCTTCCTTCAATGTAGAGTAGAGGTCATAGGTCAACGGATAGTACTGCGAGAAATACTCAAATCCATTGTCCGCTTTTTCATGAAAAGCCGTAAGCGACATGCTGAAGCCTTTGTAATCCATGTCATAGCCAAACTCAAGCTTGCGGTTTTTGTTAGCCTTCAGGTTACGATTAGTCACATCGAATATATTTGTGTATGTTATCAGGTGACGATACTGCGGCTCGTTGGTATAGGCATTGAGCATATAGAAATCCTTATACACCTTCTCTGGATACAGATAGTCCAACGTCGGCATCTTGCTCTCCTCACCATAGCCAAAGCGTATGGTATGCCTAAGATTCCTACCCATAGTGTACGACAAGTTTATTCGTGGGTCTGCCTGCACATGGTGACATAGGTAATAGTCTGACGGCAGGTTAGCCAGAGCAGACATACGTCCGCCAAACGAAAGCAACACGACATTGCTCACGCCGTCATCATATATAAAGTCTGCCTGCGCATACAGCGCACCCGTACCAAGTGACGGTATGGCATAGTTCGGACGTGGGCGCATATAGGAGTTATCATACGGAAACGGCGGACGTGTCTCGTCTTCTATCACAGCTCCCTTGCCATGGTTCTTCACGTTGGTGTATTCCGCACCATACTGCAGGTTGAACATTGCATGGCGGAACATCTGCACATGAGACGTTGCATGCAACTGTGCATATATGTTCAGCGGCTGATTATCTATATAGAAGTCGCTGTAATACTTACGCGGCAGATACATTCCCTCATGCTCTCCCTCATCGTAAGCCAGAGGAATGTTCAGCGGTCCTGTGCCAGATAGCACCATACGGTGACGCGTGACCTTATCACGTGTATAGTCAGCAGAGAGCACCATCTCTAATTGCTCAAGCCACTTTCTTCCAAGTGTCAGGTTGCCCTTCAGCATCAGTGCCGTGCGCGCATAGTCTGCCTTGTAGGTTTCGTCATACTCATACGTCAGCTCGTCCTTCTTCATCTTGCTCATGGTGATGGTCTGGCTAAGACGGCCGTCGAGGTCAAGCGTGTAGTTTCCAAGCTTCACCTTGTTATTATAATATACTTGTCCGGTCATTCGCGAGAACTTATCCATTTCCTCGCGTATATCATCAATGGAGTATAGGTAATCCACGCCAACATGCAGCGTACCGCTTTCTTCGCCCAGGCGAAATCCCTTACCTACGTATGCCAACGTATTCTTCAGGTCGCTCTTCAAGCGAATGCGCAACGGAGTGACACCATGCTTTGACGATATACTTATCATTCCACTCGAGAGGTTGCCGTAACGGGCAGACGATATGCCACGCGTAAACTCCACACTCTGTATGTGGTCTGTTGAAATCATACGCATATCAGCACCTTGGTTAGTACCCGTCCTGCTGCGTATCTCGCTGTCGTAGCTGCCCGAACTGTTCTCCGTCACGCCTACCAATTGCGTGCGGACGCCATCGTTTGTCATAGGTGCACCATCAGTAACTATACCTACACCCAGCGAAGTATTGGCATCGCTGCCTACCTGTCGCGAGGATATCTGCGAAAACTGCGTAAGGTTATTCTCCTTATACACACTGCCGGGCAACAGCAGCATTACATCTGCAAGCGAAGTGGGCTGTATATATTCCAGGGCTGACTCATCAATCAGCACCTTGCCATGACGACTTTTCTTTGCCATCACCTGAAACTCCTGAAGTGCTATGCTGTTGCTGTGTATCTTCAGCGAAAGGGGCGACATGACTTGTGACGCAACGAACGTATGGTTCAACGTTGCATATCCCAGACACTCAACTTTCAGTTCATGCCTGCCTTCCGGTACATTATGCAATTCGAACACGCCGTTTACGTCGCATATCGTGCGAAGTTCCTGTTTTTCTATACCTACGATGGCGAAGCTTGCAGCCTCGCCATCGTTTTCTGTTGTAATTTTTCCTTTTACCACACATGTCTGTGCATGAATTTCCGCTTTACAGAACATGAGGGTAAAGAGTATCATGATATTTAATATTCTCATCTTCCTTGATATTTCATCTGCTATAATGAGATGACAATGGTGATGGGTATTCTCTTATTTGTTTCTCCAACCCAAAGGGAATGCATTCTGTGTCAGTCCTGCAGCCTTACGGTCGTTTACATTCTGCATATCAGCCTCACTATCGTTGGTGTCCTGATAGAATATCCTGTCACCGACCTTTACCTCTTTGCGTATGCAAAGTTCCTGACGATGACAACCATTTACGAGGAACTTGCCGCGGTCAACGACCTCTGGTATTACACGTGTCTTTACATCCTGCGGAACATCGCTGGTCTGTATGCCGTCAATAATGCTACTTGTTTCTACCGACCATATCTGTGTCTCAACGTCACCTTCATTCGTGGTCTGTGTGAACTTGCTCGTGTTAGCAGCTATGAACGCATCGATAGTCTCCTGCTTGCCATCCTTCAGACGGAACATCAATGGTGATACGTAGCCGCGTGGCTGGAAGAAGAAGCCATAAGAGTCGCCATTCTCTGAAATCAGCACGTTAGGAACAGCAGGATTGTCAACATCGCTTGCATCCGGACCATAGAATATCTCATAGTCGGCACCGCTGAGGTCAACTGCATGGTCGTATGCCACCTCTACATCTATCACGTTGCCTTCATCATCCTTACTCTGCATGGTTGCAACCACTTCTGCATGGTTCACAGCGGTGAATGCTATCACGAGTTTCTCACCTGGTGCCACAGGTACGTCGGTGCCGTTACCTGGTATTGTGATAAATCCGCCTATTGGCACACGGTTAGGATAGTATGAGTCATACCAAGGTTTCTTGTCCCACCATGAGATATGCATGGTGACAGCGACGCATACGCCGTCAGCATACAACGTCTCGTTTGTAGGGTTGAAGAGAACTATGTACTGGTCTGGGTGCATCATACGTCCGGAGTTCTTCTCACCATTGAAGAACACCTCCGAGAAAATGAAATCCTTGCCCAATGCGCTTGCAGGCAGCGAACTGACTTTGCCCTCTACGCTCTGACCATTCTGTGTAAGTGCTACGTTCTCCATGCGCAGTGAAACGATAACATCTTCATCCTGCTCGTTCTTCACCGTCTTGTCAATCGAGATGTTGTAGGTACCTGGGGTAAGCTTTGCGTTAGCCACGCCCTCCGCGTTGAGGACAAATGACTTTGCATCCTGATTTCTCACCTCGGTAAATGTAACCGTCGCACCTTCAAGGGCACTGATGTCAAGGGTTCCCTCTACTGCAGGAGCCGCATTGAAGAGTACGTTAATGTATGACTGTGCATCGTCATCATCGCTGCATGATGCCAGGAAAAGCGGACATACCAATGCCGCAAGCATCAATCTGAAGAAATTCTTTTTCATTTGTTGTGTAAGTTGTTATCCTAATTATTACTTATTCTCCTTATGACAGCCGCCTTCGCCTTCCTTGTGCTTGCCGCATCCGCCGCTTTCACCATGCTTCTTGCAGCCACCACACTTCTTGGCTATCTCGGCCTTGAAATTTGCATCTTTCAGCACCTTGAGCAGGGCTTCTGCGGTAGTGCTCTTCTCATCGTATGACACGCAGACCGTTTTGTTTTCAATGTCAACCTTTACTTCCTTTACGTTTCCAGTTTCCTTCAAGGTCTTCTCTACGCGGTTTGCACAATTCTGACAGTGCATGTTACTGATTGCAAACTTTACGTTGTCAGCCACTGCCGACATGGCAAGCATGCTTGCCACAATAATCATGTTAATCTTTTTCATTTTTTTTGTTGTAATTTACGCATTTTTACTATTGCGGCTGCAAAATTAAAAATATTCAGTGATTTAGGCAATAGCGACTCTTGAAATTACCTACAAATTAGGACAGCACAAAATATGCTTTTTACCAACAAATTAGTACCGAAAACAAGTTGTACGGACACGTCGCTCATCATTTCTTGGTACAACTACGAAACGTCTGTCTGCAGAATTCAAATAAACACGCAATGTCGATTTTGTCCTATTCCGCCACCTTCGTTAAGTCGAAATTAAGGGCTGTTTTTCAAAAAAGTTTACGGTCGGTCGGTTTTATCAGCATTCTCAGCGACTTGTAACTTGCTGATATTCAATAAGGGCATCTGAAGAAACAATGTAATTTGATAGCTATTGGGGCGTAAAAGCTATCAAATTACGCTGTAAAAGCTATCAAATTACATCGTAAAAGCTATCAAATCACAATGTAATATGATAGCTTTTACATGAAAACATGAAAAATTGCCCTGCAAAAAGTCCGTTTATCGGCATTTCCGCCATATCCTTTCTTTCTATTTTAAGTTTTTCCATGAACTTTTTTCAAACCCCGAAATATCAAAAATGTCCTATTCCGACAATGTCTGAACCTGCCTCACCAATAGGTGTACAATGAGGTTTTAATGACAGCGTCATCTGCCTCACTATCATTCCCACTATCCACTGTGCTGGCAGAATTAAAACGGAAGTTGAATCTTATAAAATCTACATCTGATAAGTAGTGGCTACGGTAGTTATTACTTCTTTATAATTTGACGTGAATCCGCAATTTTCCCATTTATCATTAAGGATATTATATGTAAACCCTTCTTGAATGATGATATATCTATAGCTACATCCGTAATATCAGGTGAAACGACTCTGGACAACTCCCATTCTCCTATGTAGGAATTAACGACAATAGTTGCGCCTTTTGCTTTTTCATTAATTTGTAGTGTCATGAGAATCTCTCCATTGCTTGAATCATAAATGCATTTTAGGATTCTTCCAGATTGTTTCGTTGAACATTTTCGTTTGTCTGCAGCAAGAGAAAGTTTATTTAATTTTAGTTGATTATCCTCGATCTCAGACTGTAAATCTTGTATTGCATTCGTAAGTAGAGGAATGAATGATGCGTAATTAATAGATTTCTCGTTCTTTGAGTTTGTTAATACAATATCAGGTAAGATCTTTTCAACATCTTGAGCTAAAAAGCCATATTGTAGGTTGTCATTAGTGCCTCCTCTGCTTTTATATAACTCTCCATTATTATTGTTTTTCCATTTATAGGTAACGGGCTGTAGCATCTTTATTTTTTCCAATCCGTTATCTATTGACATAATGCATTCTTTTGCTCTCGCATCAGAATGGTTATAAACATTTTCAACATTAATGCTGTTATATGTATTTGTAAGTGGGTTGAAGAAATAAATCCACTTGTCTGTACCAGCTAAGCGTGGAGATGAAGGAGAAATATCAAGTTGGAACAACTTATCATTATCATATGTCCAATACATGCCAAGCCAACTGTCAACTCTTAATCCTATTGTATCAATGTTTGAGTTGACAGCCAATTTGTTATCATCAAATATTATTTGTGCATAGGCATAGTTAATACTTATAAAGAGAAAAGATAAGATTAGGATGTAGAATTTTATACTTCTCATAACATTTAAGTCTTCGTTATTAATTGGATTCATCAATTTGCTTTAACAAGTTGTCGATCTCCTCTTTTTGTTTTTCTACAGTCGTTTGGAGTTCTTGAACTGCTTGTACAAGCATTGGTATTATAGCTGTATAGTTGATTAGTTTGTGACCTTCTTCGTCTGTTATTACAGCATCGGGTACAATCTGTTCCACTTCTTGAGCGAGGAAACCGTATTGCGTTGTATTGTCGTTGCCACAGTTGATAGACTTGTCTTGAGTGGATAGGTTTCTTACGGACTCAGGAGTGTCTGCTCTGCTTTTCCATTTGTAAGTTACAGGCCTCAGTTTCATAATAGAATTGAATCCATTTTGAAGAGGTTCTATGTTTTTTTTAGCCCTGGCATCGGAGATATAGTAAACGTTTGACACTTGAATAGAATTGAATCTGCTTATTTGTGAATTGTAAAAAACAATCTGATCACCTGTTCCTGCAATGCATGGATGCGTTGAAGAAACATCCAATAGAAAAAAGCATCCTTGATTTTTACAAGTCCAGTACATGCCATTCCAGTCATTTATTTCCAAGCCATAGATGTTATTGGTGGATGCTCCGTTGATACTAATTTTATCATTCGTGTAAACAATTTGTGCATTCGCTGCTATAGCACACAAAAAAAGAAATATTGTTGTGCTAATTATGTAAAATCTCTTTTTCATGATTATAAGTTTATTAGTGAACAAATTTCCGGTTATTTAAAATATAAATCCCATGTGAAGATTTTTTTGATGGCTTTCCTGATAAGTCATACACTTTGTTTTCCATTGGATGACTTAAAGTAGCATGAGTATTTTCGATACGTGTAGATGTGACTTCCCTTGTAAAATCATGATGAGTAAATATACACTCTCCATTATAGAGTACAGATACCAATTGAGTTTTGAATGTTTCACAGGTGGGAACCTCAATATCAAAATAAGTATAAAACTCTCCTTCTTTAGAACCGATGCCTTCTACCCAATAATCAATGATGCCATTTTGTGTTCCCAATATCAGTCTTCGGTATTTATTATTGTTCACCTCAATGCTGTCTTCTCTTAGTACATATCCATAAACCTTTCCTTTGTAGTCGTCATCATCATAAGTATCATCGTGATAGATACGTTCTGTGCAATAATCAACTCCAAGTGCAGCATCTCCATTATGTAAAGAGAAATCAAGCAAAACATCGTTATGTTGAATGGTGTCTTCGATTATTTTTTCTCCTTTTGCAGGGTAGATTTCGTATCTTACGTCATGACGAAATAGTCTGCCATTTTCTTCGTATGCTGCAAAATGAAATTCTATACCATTGTCATAGAGAGAAATCATCTTTTTGTATGTTTTAGAGTCAATGACGGTGTCTCCACATACTGTTATGGAGTAATATGTGGTATCAATTTCGTTTGTGCATACTGATGTATGAATATTCATCAACTTCCATGTCTTTCCTTCGAGAAGAATAGGCTCTGCCGCACTTGTAGATAGTGCGCTGATGAGGAATATAGCAATATATGATATTATCTTCTTCATTTTAGTCTTTTTATGGATTGTTCATGATAAAATCAGCTCTTCTTTCAATTGTTGTTCCATTGTCGATAATTATGGCATCTGCGTTTATATCTGTGGAAGAAGATGTTTTAAACAGAACATCTCCGCTTAGATATCTATTAGTGACATTCCTGCCTATTATTACAAATCCATTACCCATTTCATATTCTCTTGTTCCATTTATAATTTCATTTTGTATAATGGCAAGATTTATTTGTTTTATGATAGGTATGTAGTTTTGTTTTGTCACGCATACGGTGAAATCATTCGTTAGTCCATAAAAAGCGGCATGTCTGCAATTGTTACGTAAAGAAAAATATGAATTTCCATTATCATAGGTACTTGTAACACATATTCTGCAATTATCTACACCAGTGTCTATAACTATACTGTCTTTATAAAATATTATGGTATCATTAGTGAAAGACATTGGCGTTGTTGTGTAAATGGGCATTTCAGGGTCTCCAATTGGATTCAAGCCGAATTGCACCCATCTGTTAGAACCGTCAGTGTAACTCCACATTCTACGACTACTCTTTGCAAGAGACGTGATTAATCCAAAGTTCTTTTCCTTTATTTCATCATCAAACAAATAATAATAAAATGCAGACTCGTACAAAAGAGATGTACCCAATTGGATTTTAGAAGTATTAGAATTACCCCATCCTTCTCGTGAGCAGCCCAAGTATGCGACAACTCCACTATTAGGGTTACGTATTAAGGCTTCACTTAAACAAGGATCGTTATCCCCTGCTCTGTCAGAGTTGTCAAATGCATTAGTTAGACATGCCATTGTCGTGACAATTGATGGTTGAGCGTTATTTTGTAAAGATGCATTAGAAGATGTGTAATAACCATTTTCCATGCTCCACTTTGTTTGAGAGCCATGAGTTATCAAATCTATAAAATGATACCCACTTCCTATTTGTTCAGTTAAATTGTATGGGGTAAGATTATAATTCTCACCATCTTCAAAACTTGTTGTAGTGTCAAACAGGACTTTTCTTTCTCCATCCCAATGAGGGGCTATATATGTGTTAAAAAGGTAGTCCCCCTTTACTTGAGCATCACTTTGTCCAGAAGGATAATAGTTCCATAATTTTGTTCCCGCCATTAGCATTTTGTGATTCCATCCATTTGTTGTAGGTGATATTTCGTACAAAAGAAGTTTTTGAATAAAGGCATTGACATCATCTGTCGTTCTTATAGGTATTCTGGTTAGATAAATGTCTTGTACCATACTTATGCTATCCGTTGTTTCTCCATAGATACTGTCTCCATCAGCATTCCACTCAAAGTTATCATTGAAACATGCATAAAATAGATCGGTAGGGATTTTGAAGTCTTCTCTTTCTTTGTCTTTCTTGCTCGGATCATTGGTTTTGTTAACTATGCCATAGCAATTCAGTGTTGGTATAATGGTGTCATCCCCACCTAACAATGCAAATTTTAGATTGTTGTATTGGTACAAGTCGCGAAGACACTTTTTGATTTTTATTTGCGTCGTGGCTCCAGAATAAGTATTTTCAATTTCTTCTTTTGTGATTATTGTAGCCCATAATCCTTTCGTTTTTTTCCATCGAATAAGTGGTTCAAATGCAGGTGCTAATGTGGAATCTGTAATTATTGCATACTCATATGTAGGATAATCTGGTATAAAATCCCATGTAATAGCTTTAGCACACGTTGGTTCTTCTATACCATAATTATCTAAATCTTCAGGGTTAGTTAAAATATCTTGTAGATATTTATATTGGTCATCTCTTAATTCCGAAGATGAATTTGTGTTCTCCCCTGTGTAATCGAGGGAGAGATTAATATCTAATGAATCAATAAATGTTAGTGATTGGCTATGTGTATTGTAAATAAAAGGACAAACAACAAATCTCAAAACGGTACAATTACATATGAATTCCGTATTGACATATGTCACATTCTGTGATGGATATATGGTATCGGTATATTGAGGTAAAGTGAGATTTTGATTGATTTCTGTAGAGTCGGTTGGCATTTGTATCGTGTTTTCTGATAATATTATATTTTGGTATAACAAATGAGATGTCATACTGATGTCGGAATTTACATAATTGAAACCTTGAGGAATTAAAATATTTACAGGGAAGAAAGGAATTGCTGGTGAAGATAATGTGTCTTCGTATGTTCCGTTCTCTTGGGAAGTCATGATATTCAATAATCCTAAAGTGTCATAGGAAAATGAAAAATCATTTAGGTTAAATGATAGATGTATACTTTTCGTTTCTTGTGCCACAATGTATTGTGTCAAAACTTGTAAAATAATAATAGCATATAAAAATTTCTTCATATTGTTATGGTTTGAGATACTTTGCAAAAGTAGTTTTTTTTTTAGAAAAAACATAACCTAACAGCATTATATTATACTATTTTGTACTTTTTTAATCATTATTATAACAGTTTGTGTGCAGTTGGACAACACCTTGGCAGAATACTTGATATTGGTGTCCGCTAAAAACTTTAATTACATTAAGGTGGGTTCTATTAATTCACACCTTAAGTTACTTTCAATAGCGTAAGCTCTTGCTATGAATAACGACGGAGTCCAGGCAGGATAACGGGGCTGACCTGTATGAAAGAATGCAAAAAAAAAGGTGCAGCATAGCATCACGCTACGCTACACCCAGCAAACTTAAACAACCAATAAAAGAAGTAGATTAGTCGTTTAATGATATTTTCTCAGCACGCCCATGCGTGACTTTATCTTATAAACAGCATCTCACGATACTTAGGAAGTGTCCATACCTCATCGTCAACCTTCGCCTCGAGCTTGTCAATGTGATAGCGTATGCTGTCCATGAGTGGCTCTACGGTGTCGTGGTAGGCAATGGCTTTCTCACGCTCAGAGTCAATCTTGTTGGCTACCTTGCGGGCATCGGTAAGCTGCTGGCAGCCTTCCTCGATGGTCTTCACGCGCTGTGAAATCTCAGAGATGAGAGCCAGGTTGCTGGCGGCAACGGTCTTAAACTCATCGTCGGGCAGTATCTGTTTCAGTGATGCTACGTTCTGTGCCAGTTTGGTCTGGTAAGCCACTACCTGTGGTATGATGTGGTTGATGGAGAGGTCGCCGAAAATGCGTGCCTCGATCTGAATCTTCTTGGTATAGGTCTCCCACTTAATCTCGTTGCGTGCCTCAAGTTCTTTCTTTGTCATCACGCCGAGACTCTCAAACATCTGGATGGACTCCTTGTCGAGATAGCGGTCGAAAATCTTCGGACAAGACTTCTCAACGTCAAGTCCGCGCTTTGTAGCTTCCTCAACCCATTCGTCAGAATATCCGTTGCCGTCGAAGCGGATGGCCTTGCAGGTCTTGATATCCTCGCGCAATACGCTGATGATGGCGTGATACTTGGCAGTGTGACCAGTGCCCTCGGCATATTCAGGACGCTTTGCAAACTCAGCGATGCGTGCGTCAACGCGCTTCTTGAAGTCAACGAGTGCCTCGGCAACGGCAGAGTTAAGCGCAATCATCGCACTGGCACAGTTGGCCTCAGAGCCTACGGCGCGGAACTCGAAACGGTTGCCGGTGAAAGCAAACGGAGAGGTGCGGTTGCGGTCGGTATTATCGATGAGCAGTTCTGGTATTGATGGGATGTCGAGCTTCAGTCCTGCCTTGCCGCTGATGGCGATGGTATCGTCGGTAGAGTTCTCCAGGTGTTCAAGAATCTCGGTGAGCTGCTTGCCAAGGAAAGAGCTGACGATAGCCGGTGGTGCCTCGTTGGCACCAAGGCGGTGAGCGTTAGTAGCCGACATGATGGAAGCCTTAAGCAGTCCGTTGTGCTTGTAAACGCCCATGAGTGTCTCAACCACGAAGGTGACGAAGCGCAGGTTGCCTATTTCATCCTTTGCAGGAGCATGGAGCAGTATGCCGGTATCGGTTGACAAAGACCAGTTGTTGTGCTTACCAGAACCGTTGACGCCGTCGAAAGGCTTCTCGTGGAGCAGGCAGCGGAAGCCGTGCTTGCGTGCCACCTTCTTCATCAATGACATGATGAGCATGTTATGGTCAACGGCGAGGTTGGTTTCTTCAAAGATAGGAGCCAGCTCAAACTGGTTTGGTGCCACCTCGTTATGGCGGGTCTTGCAAGGAATGCCCAACTCCAGAGCCTGAATCTCAAGATCTTTCATGAAGGCAGCCACGCGCTCAGGTATTGCACCGAAGTAGTGGTCGTCCATCTGCTGGTCCTTTGCAGAAGAGTGGCCCATCAGCGTGCGGCCAGTAAGAAGGAGGTCTGGACGGGCAGAATACAATCCCTCGTCAACTAGGAAATACTCCTGTTCCCAACCAAGGTTTGACACAACCTTCTTTACGTCAGGGTTAAAGTAGTGTACCACCTCTGTGGCAGCCTTGTTGACAGCACTGAGAGCCTTCAGCAAAGGAGTCTTGTAGTCGAGAGCCTCACCTGTATAAGAGATGAATACCGTAGGAATCATCAGCGTGTCGCCGATAACGAAGACCGGTGACGTAGGGTCCCAGGCAGAATAGCCACGAGCCTCAAAGGTAGAGCGTATGCCACCAGATGGGAATGAAGAAGCGTCAGGCTCCTGCTGAACGAGGCTCTTGCCCTCAAACTCCTCAATCATGCCGCCCTTCCAGTCGTGCTCCACAAAAGCGTCATGCTTCTCTGCCGTAGTCTCTGTAAGCGGTTGGAACCAGTGGGTACAGTGTGTCACACCGAGCTCCATAGCCCACTTCTTCATACCTTCAGCCACCTTGTCGGCAGTCTGACGGTCAAGCGGAGCACCGTTATCTATGACATCAAGCATCTTGTCATACACCTTCTTTGGGAGATACTTGTACATCTTCGCCTTGTTGAAAACATACTTTGCGAAGAACTCTGAAGGACGCTCCTTTGGTGCCGGAACGTCAAGAGGCTGCTTCTTGAAAGCCTCAGCCACGACCTGGAATCTTAAATTGGCCATAATATAAATATGTGTCGTTAAGTTTTTCGGTTGCAAAATTACTGAAAAAAATGGAACTATGCAAGAAAAGCCGATAAAAGTTTGGCCCCATCCCTCCGTTAAGGAGCGATGGGGCTATTTTGATCCGATGAATTATTGAGTAGTATTAGTAGCTTGTGTGTTTCATCAGTAGAGTGGTAGTGTGTACCATTTTTTGTGTTCCTTCAAAATAGTATAGATAAGGGACAAATGATTGGGTTTACCACCGGATTTCTGATTGCAAAGTTAATAAAAAAAATTGACCATAATCAAACTTTACCAAACTTTCTTACTCTGTTTTAATTTTATTAACATTGTGTGCCTACACAACACACAACCTGCTACAAAGTGTGCACAAAAAACGCATTTTTTATCATTAAGTTTTCACTTTCTGCCAAAATCTGCAGGTATTTCGCCCCACTGTTTAGTGTCCCATTTCTTTATTGGCACACGAAAACTATGCGTACGCAGCCATCTCTCTGCACGCTGCACCAACTCAAGCGCCTTCGCTGTTTCCGGAGTGAGTGCCAACTTTGTCTTACATATCATCGTCCTAACCCACAACTGTGCATTTACAGAGTCGCTATATATCACCTTGTCGGTGATTCCCTGCTGTTCCATCTGTGCCAATGCATGGACTATGGCAAGGAACTCGCCAATATTATTCGTTCCCTTTATAGGTCCGAAATGAAACACCTGACGTCCCGTAGCGATGTCAACGCCACGATATTCCATCGGCCCTGGATTGCCTGAACATGCTGCATCCACTGCCCAGGCATTGTTATGTTCATTGCTCATATCTAAGAATCTCGTTTTCCTATCCGTTTCTTTTCAGAGTGCAAAGTTACTCTTTTATTTTCAATTACACAAATAACTTCTGTCCCCGTCCCTAACCACAGCCACCACTTAATATTCGTTCTTAACAATGTTCATCGTTTTCAACTATACCAGATACAGGCAAAGCATTCCAATAACTATCCTCTTGAAATTCTATCTTTAAAAGAGCAAGGATTGTATAAATAATCATGCATACCCACTTATTGTTTAATCGTCAATACCATCAGGGTCTTTGCCATCCGCTCCACCTGCTTCTGAAATTCTGTAAAATCATTCTTTTGCGAATTATCGAACCTCCCTTTGTGGCAAACTATCGAAGTGGTAAATGTTACGCTTCTCTCATTTTGCTGCACATTAAAGTCTGTCGAACCGAATATGTTTTCATAGTGCGAAGGCTTAGGCAGTCCCTCTATGACTGCACCTTCGGGAATTTCTATCGTAACGGTTTCACTGCGACTGAAGGGAGTACGTATGACGATAGGACGTATTCTGTCATTGCGAAGCTTATATACCGAGGGGTTTATGAACGGATTACACCGTATGAACATTTGACTGCCTGCTATTTCTCCGTAATCAGCCTTTGCGCTTACGTCAGCATGAACACGTGGAGTATCTTCACGATTATCCTGTATGTTTACAGTGTTTACGGATGTCCCTTTGGTATAAAGATTCCTTTTTATGTAGCCAACGCGGTTTTCCGCAGTTTCCTCTGCAAGGTATTTACTGTCTTCATAGAATGTTCCGTACATATCCTGCTGAAATGTCATGTCAGCTTTTCCATCGAGTCTCATCTTGATGGTTGCGATGGTGTTTTTCTTGTTTTCCTCTTCGCTCCTACCTTTTATCTTAACAAGTGTTCCTTTGCCGTCTTTTATGATTAGTGCCTCATGTCCGCACAGAGTCTGCGGTATGAAACCCAGTGGCAGTCGAGGATTGGTGCATTCTATTAAAATGTAGTCGCCACCGTCTGCATCTGGCACATACAACACATCGTGGTTCAGCTGATGCATATTCGGAAAATCCTTCAGCAAGGTTTCGTATGTCGTACTGATAAGGGCGTGATACGATTCTATTCCAACATGCTTCAGCATAGACTGCATATAGTTTGTCAATGCTTTGCAGTCACCAAATCCAGTGGAAGCCACTTCCTTTGCACTCATAGGTTGCCAGCCGCCGATACCCAGTTGGATGCTGACGTAACGAGTGTTTTCGGCTAAATAGTCGTAAACAGCCTTGATCTTCTCTATGTTTGTCTTGCAGTCGGCTGTCCTTCTTGTTATTTCGTTCCTTACATTATCGGGCAGGACATCGCGTCCGGCAGATATGCTATAGAACCAAGCTCCCAGATCTTCCCATGACGTCATGTTTCCTTTAGTATCATCATAGCAGAACGAGACAGGCTCCGATATAATCAGCGGAAACAGTTTCATGTCGTCTTCATCCATATAGTCCTTCACTATGCTGCGCATAGCCGGAACCGTCCATGTCTGAACGGTATTCTTTCCTATATTGTCCACCATGTGGGCCCAGTCGTGTGGTAAACAACATGAACGTGTTTCCGTTCCCTGTGGTACAGTAAGGATATACATGGCGCCTTCCAATGACTGACGTTCAGAAACAGGGAAGAAGGAAGGATAGTCCATATACCCCTTGCTACCTTTGACTTCCCATGTATATTCCACTGTATATGGGCAGCTCATTGTCGGTGGTTGATAGTAATATCGTACGTTATCGGTTGCAAGATGCTCAGAAAGCGACGTCTGCACCAAGTCACCTCTCTTTATCGTCTTGACTGGCTTACCATTGGAATCATATATGACGCCTTTGAAGGATGTAATCTCCGTGTGTCTGTCTGTAGGGTATATCCACAATGCCTCATCTATGCCCTTGTTGTCGAGGACAGTTACCACCTTATGATAGTTAGATGTATAGCTCGTGCTGGAGTTCGCTGTAGTTTCCAGCTTATAGTCACGCACCACTGAGTATGCATCTTTCTTCAGGGAATCCGGTATGTCAGCCACCAGATATTTGTTTTGTGCCTGTATATAGCCAGAGAAACATACGGAGATTAATATGCAGAGAATATATTTCGTCATTTCTTCTTGAGTACGACTAATTTAGAGTTTGTTTTCACTAACTTGTTGTAAAACCCCTGTAGTTCCTTGTAGCGCTCCAGTCCTATGAATGTAGTCATATTGTCAAGCGTATAGGTCGTCCTGATTTTCTGTCCGTCAAGCACTACATTGAAACTGAGGTGACAATCCTCTCCAAGACTATACGTCTCATTCTCTGGCATAGACTCAACGACATAATCGTCAGGGATGGCTATATCTGTTATATACTTTATTGTTCTTGCATAAGGATACTCCACTGGCAGTTTGCGGTTATCATTGGTGAATGGAGAATTCTTCAAGTCGACGAACATCATCGGATTCAAGTACATTCTGTCGTTTACGTTTCTTATGTCTTTCTCACACAGGAACTGTATCGTAGTCTTATTTCCCGTTCCTTCTGTATTTCTTAGCTTTACGGATTTGATGGTGCAGTCATAGAACTTCTCTATCTCCTGTATGAACGCAGCACTGTCCGTGGCATTGTGATACCCCTTCTTGAACTCTAATGCATCACAGCCGAAATAGGTTGATTTGCATGAGCCAACGAATTTACCGTCTTCGGATAAAATACCTTGTATGATATTTGTACAACCGTTATTTACAAGATATTTCAGGTCAACAGTCTGTGGCATGTCCGCTGCAATGGTTGGATCAAACAGGACACCGCCAGTCATCAGTTTGGCGGGCAACACGTTGACGTCGCCATATTCGGCAGAACAGTCTGCGAAAAACAGGTCTTTCTTCTCATCGACAAAGGCCACGACGAAAGTACTGAGCTTATCTATAGAAGGGTGTGTCATCGGCAGTCTGCCTTCGTCTCTCAGACGTATCAGCAACGGGGTGCAGTTTATACCTGCCTCACGAAGCATACTCATATATATGAAGTTGAGCTCTATGTTGGAACCGTTACCCTCCTTGACGACTTTTGAGAGGGAGTTGCATGAAAGTCTGTATGTCTTGTCCCATTTGAGCTTTGAATGTATGAAGCTGAAAAGCCTGCTTGCCTTTTGTACTGAGGTTAATCCGTCAAGCTGCAGCGACTTCATTTCCTCTGCATACGGATTCTTTGTCTTCAGGCATGAGTTGTATCCATAATTAGTCTTAAGCAGCTCTCTCACGTCGTTCCATGTATAGGCGAAGCTCTTATAGACATCACCAGGAATCTGTATGCCGCTTACCTCAAAGTCTATATGAGTGTTATAGTCGTCTGCGCATATTACGTAGTTCTCTTTCTTGAAGGACGGCAGGTTCTCTGCTTCTGCTATGTAGCGGTTTGATGCCACATCAAACACACTGTTGCCTGTGTTCAGCTTCAGATGTGCTAATTCCTTCTTCACGTTGATGGTTTGCGAGCCGCGGCATTCTACGTCGCACGTAAACCATTCCGGTATGGTTATGTCATAGTAGCTGTAAAGTACCGGCTCGTCTAACTGAACCTTCCATGTAGGCAGATCGCCATAATTTGGCGATTCCAGGGTAAATTCATATTCTATGATGGAACCGACTTTTACATCAGGAATCGAGAATTTGGTCTTACGCAGGCGGTCGCTTATATTCTCATGGAAGATGTATTTATTTGACAGTTCGGTACTGGTAACCTTTCCATCTACCAGATTGTATGACGTTGCCGATATGTTTCTTATATTATCGTTACGGAAGCCCGAACGGTCTTTTGAATAAGAGTATGTTACCGAGCAGTTTGCGTGCTCGCGTCCTTCCTCTGTCAGTATCTTCAGTCTTGCTTTTACGTGCGTACGAAGCATAAAATGCTGCGCTGCGTAACAAAATTCGGATTCTCCGATTGAGTAGATATATACAGCATCTGTTGTTGAATCTGCAATTTCGTATGTTTTTGCGAAGTCTTCGGCTGTTACCTTGCGAAACTTCTTTTGTGCTGAAAGTTCAAATATACTTATTGTGAAGAGTGCTAGTAGTAATACAATCTTTTTCATAAATGTAGTAGCTATTCTTAATTATAGGTTTCTATGCGTAGTTTCGCATAAGGATTTCGAAACAAGACGTAGGGAGCAGACAAATACATCTTCCCTACGTCTTGTGATATTATAGTATTGGATTTCTTACATTCTCTCAGGAACCTCGATGCCCAGCAGTGCCATGCCGTTCTTGATGGTCTTTGCCACGTTGGCTGCAAGCATCAGGCGGAACTGCTTCTGCTCCTGCGTGTCGGCGTTGAGGATAGAGTAGTCGTGGTAGAACTGGTTGAAGGCCTTGGTCAGTTCGTAGCTGTAGTTTGCTATGCCTGAAGGACTGTAGTCCTTGCCTGCCTGCTCTACGGCCGCACCGTATTCGCTTACCTTCTGTATCAGATCTATTTCCTTCTGCTCCAGTGTCATGCCGTCGGCAATGGCTGGTACAAGTCCTTCTGCCTCTGCCTTGCGCAGTATAGAGCGTATGCGTGCGTAGGTGTACTGTATGAACGGACCGGTATTGCCGTTGAAGTCGATAGACTCCTCTGGGTTAAACAGCATGTTCTTGCGTGCGTCAACCTTCAGTATGAAGTATTTCAGTGCGCCCATGCCCACCTTGCGTGCTATCTCCTGACGCTCTTCCTCTGTGAGGTCTGCGTTCTTGCCCAGTTCGTCGCTCGTCTTGCGTGCGTCGGCTATCATCGTTGCTATGAGGTCGTCGGCGTCAACCACCGTACCCTCACGACTCTTCATCTTGCCGTTAGGCAACTCTACCATGCCGTAAGAGAAGTGTACGAGGTCCTTGCCCCACTTGAAACCGAGCTTGTCGAGCAATATTGAGAGCACCTGGAAGTGATAGTTCTGCTCGTTGCCCACGACGTAAATCATCTGGTCGATAGGGAAATCTTGGAAACGCAGCTTTGCCGTACCTATATCCTGTGTCATATATACCGACGTACCGTCAGAGCGCAGCAGCAACTTCTCATCGAGCCCCTCCTTGGTGAGGTCTGCCCATACTGAGTTGTCATCGCGACGATAGAAGAAACCCTTCTCCAGACCTTCTTCCACCTTTTCCTTACCCTCCAGGTAAGTGTTGCTTTCGTAGTATATCTTGTCGAAGCTTACGCCCAGGGCCTTGTATGTCTCGTCGAAACCTGCATACACCCATTCGTTCATCTTCTTCCACAGGGCGCGCACCTCCGGGTCGTTCTGCTCCCACTTCACCAGCATCTCGTGGGCTTCCTTGATGAGCGGAGCCTCCTGTTTAGCCTTCTCCTCATCCATGCCCTGTGCCACGAGTTCCTTTATCTCCTCGCGGTAGTGCTTGTCAAAGGCTACGTAGTAGTCGCCGATGAGGTGGTCGCCCTTCTTGCCTGATGTCTCAGGAGTCTCGCCGTTGCCCCACTTCAGCCATGCCAGCATAGACTTACAGATGTGTATGCCGCGGTCGTTCACAATGTTGGTCTTTACCACCTTATTGCCGTTAGCCGCCATTATCTGTGCCAGAGACCAGCCAAGGAGGTTGTTCCTTACGTGGCCCAGGTGCAGAGGCTTGTTGGTATTAGGCGAAGAATATTCAATCATCACCAGCGGACTGTCTTCAGTAGCCTGCTTCTCGCCGTAATGCTCGTCAGCGTCAATCGTTTTCAGCAAGTCAGTCCATGCGTTGTCGGCAATAGAGAGGTTAAGAAATCCCTTAACTACGTTGTATCCGGCAATGGCAGGGCAGTTAGCCTTCAGCCACTCACCAATCTCGGCAGCCGTATCTTCAGGTTTCTTCTTCGACATCTTGAGGAAAGGGAATACCACGAGTGTGAGGTTTCCTTCAAACTCGCTGCGTGTTTTCTGCAGCTGCGCCATCTTCTCAGGTATGTCCTGACCATAGAGTGTTTTTACAGCGGTAATCACCGCCGATGTTATCGTCTGTTCCATTTCAGTGATGTTTACTTTATTTCAAAGTGCAAAGTTACTCTTTTCTTTCCAATTATGCAAGAAAACCACGTTCTAATTGTTGTTTTCCGCTCGTGGCATGACGAACGGCTTTTTATACGTGCAAGACAAAAATGTGCTATCCTGTGCAGTCCTTCCATACTCCCATGCAGAGTATTTAACTGCCATTTCCTTGCGATGAAAATCACGAAAGTCAATTTCATGCTCAAATATCGCAAAATTACAAAAATCCAGTAATATGCTGGTAATAAGCGTTATATAGGCGATTTGAAGAGTTAGATGCATGCCTTCATGTTGTAAAAGCATAGCTTTTGCGATGTAATATGATAGCTTTTACATTGTAGAAGCTATCATATTACGACATGAAACGATGCAAATTACGACGTAAAAGCATACATATTACATGAAAAACCAATGAAAGAGTGAAAGAAAAGGATACAAAACAGAGCGTTTTTACACTTATTCACATCTCTTTTGCGTTTTCCGCAACTGCTGAAATGTTCGCAAATGTCATGACGTAGGATTGCGAAAATGTACTATCCTTACATGTGTCTTGCGACAAAAAAGAGCCTTGTTTCGTCCATTTGTCACAAATAGGCGCCACTGTCGCATGTACCCTGAACGAAAAAAGCGAAAAAACACACCTCTCACCGATAATCGTTGTAACTTTGCATTGTCAAACAAAACAAGACAACAGAGTATTAACAATTTAAAAAAATATAAGATTATGAAGTTCACAATGATTTTCCTTTTCGTAGCAATGGTAATAGCAGTATGTGCAATAGTAGAAAAAATGAAGGCTTTCTTTGAAAGCGATGAACTGCTTGACGCATATAAGAACCAGCATCTGTCTTATGTATGGACCGACATCTCTTATGGCTCAATAAGATGACTGAGTCGCTACCGCACGACGAACAAGTCATTTTCCCACATATTCCAGAGGACTATCGGGCACATGAAAACCGGGAACGAGAGTTTTCTTCATACGTGATATCTTCATTAATGGTCTTGTCAGTAATCCTTGACACAATGTTGTTCCTGGATGACGACAAGACCATTTCGTTATACAAAACAATATCGATTAAGTTTTTTTAACTATATCGAAAGCAGTAAAATGAAAAAAATAGTTAATTTTGTAATTTGAACTATTATGTATAATAATACAAATCTATTATATAAGTACAAATATTTAACACAAATACTATATAATACCATGGGATTAAAAAGAGAGAAAAATATCTGTCGAGAGTATTCTGTCACAAGACATTGGGTTATGATGTTCTTGCTGGCAATGGTGACGTTGCTGTCAGCAATACCTCAAGTAGCGAGGGCAGACTATGGTGAGTTTGATACTCCCGAAAGGGCATTTTCCTGGTACTCTAAGGGTATGGGGTGCATGCACGTGACGATAAAGTTATGTAATAACAGTCCGAGGCGCACGTTCCATTCTGGTAAGTTCTACCTTACAGACAAGAAGACCGGTGAGAAGATAACTTGCTTCGACATAGGCGAGACGAAAAGCAGTAACTCCGGCTACTCTGAAATGAACATGAGCAACCCGCTGGCAAGCGAGTCGCACATGTTCCTTACCAACGTAAGGAACAAGAACGGACAGAAGATATATGTCACTTCCGATTCAAAAAGCTATGAGATTTCGGGCCTCCTCAGTTCTACATATTCCGATTGCTACGCAGAATTTGACTGGTACTATCCGGTGCGCTTTGCCGGACGCTCGTTTGACGTTTCTGTTGAAGGGGCGCAGATCTGGATTGGCGAGACCAGCAAATATGAAGCCTATGCCAAGGAAAAATTCGCCACTATAGAGTTTGACAAGATAAACCTTGAGACATACGATGTCATACCCGGCACCGAGGCTGAGAATGCAGGTGTGTTGCGCATGCCTATATCATGCGACCGCGTGATAAACTATGCCAACACGAGCATCAAGACCGCCAATGGCTGGCGTGACATCGGACGCACTACATTTGACAGCAATGCCTATTCAAGTTTCATCAACCTTCCTTCACACGAGGCGATTGACGGTGTAAGGGTTGAGGTCAACGTAACTTCTGCCTCATGGACAGACGCCACAGGCAGCGACCCGAAGGAACTTAAAGGGAATATCACCATAGAAGGGGGAGCAGTGCCAAGCATACATGGACCGCGCCTGCTATGGGCTGAGATGATAGACGACCGCAAGGATGTAGTCCATGCCGGTTCGGTGAAGCTGACATGGCAGATAGCCGACGTGGGCAAGGAGGACATGCTGGAAGGCGACATGTTCCAGGTGCAGCGCTCGCTGACGGGCAGGATAGAGGATTATGAGGACATAACGCTCGTGCAGTTTGACAAGGACTCTGCCAACTACGAATACCTTGACACCACGCTGATAGAGTCGCTCGACACTTCACTCATAGATAAGGAACTGGGCATACCGCTGGTGCGCTACCGCGTGTACCGTGCCTCTACGGCACAGCTGTGGGGCATGGAGCATAATCCTACGGTGGCCTACGTAATGCCGCACATGCCTACGCTCGACCTGCTGAAGATAAAGGACTTTGACGCTGACTGGGCAAACGAGGAAGAGCACCAGTTGCGTGTGACATGGGACTACACGCCAGGCAATGGCACTGACCACATACGCGTGTATGACGGCCGTGCCAAGGTGAAGATATTGTATAAGATGCTCAACCGTGCCAATAAGGAGATTGGCACAGGTGAGTACGTGCTCACCAAGGAAGAACTGGCAAAGAAGGAGGTTGTCATTCCGCTTAGCCGTTCATGCGTTAACTATGAACTGTCAATGGAGATGTTCCCCGGCACATCGCCAATAGGCAAGGGCACAGGCGACAATATCATGCAGATCTGGGGCAGAGGTGACTGGGAATCGTTTGTGCGGCGTGTGAATGCAGGCAAGACGAAACTCAATGCCATGCTGATGAAAGACATCATGCTCAATAACAGCTCAGAAATCATAGGATATGACAGTGATATTGCATACCAAGGCATCTTCAACGGCAACGGACATACAATAGAACTTGTGTTCGATGAAAATGCAAGTGCACTTTCTCCATTCTACAAACTGGCCAATGGAGCCGTCGTCTGCAATCTGAAAGTAGATGGATCTATTACTTCCAAGAGCCGTTATGCTGCAGGTATCTCCTCACATATTACGCAAGGCGTCGTTTCCTTAGAGCAAAACACGAATTATGCAAAAATAGCCCAAGCATCAAACGCTTGGTTCGCTGACACATCAACAGGTGGACTTGTCGGCATTGTAGAAAATACTGCTACGTTGCACATATACAACAGTCTGGTCAACGGTATTTTTTACAATTCTTATATAAACAATTCAGGATATGGTGGTTTCGTAGGTCTTAATGATAATTCCGCCTTTACGCTGGTCAGCAACAGTTATTTCAATCCAAATAAAATCTCTTATCTTGAGGGTTTCTGGAACACCCATACATTTGTACATTATGATAACAATGCCTGTGCTATATCTCCGGCAATATTGGACTGTGGATACAGCGTAGAGTTTGGTACCCTTCAAGGTAAGAAATTTACGTCAGCTCCGAAAAACGCAGCGTGGGATTATTCCACGCCTAAAGTAACAACGTACAGTTTTACTACCCCGACGATAGGTTTCAAGTTGAGTCTTGACCCCCAGAAGGCGAAGCTGAAGAACTGGTTCTATTACGAGAACTCAGGCAAAGTGCTTAAGGATTCGCTGTCAACAGAAACACATCAGAGTTCAGTATCACTGAAATGGGAGAGCGACGGCGGTGCCATAGACTCCTATGAGGTATATCGCCGAAAGACCGATGATGGAGCAAAGTGGGAAATGATAGCCAGCAACATCACTCAGATGGAATATGAGGACAAGACCGTAAAGCCAGTCTTCTCATATTATTATAAGGTAGCGTCGCTCGTAAGCTGTGAAGGAGAGAAACGCGTATATACCGACTCGGTGCTTGGTAACTGCGTGCAGACGGGCATGGTAGAGGGCTACGTGCGCTTTGCTGACGGCTCTGGCATAGCAAACAGGTCGATAAGTATATCACAGTATGGCGACGGAGCAAGTTCTGAGGTGTGGCATGCCACGACAGACGAAGCTGGTTACTTCAAGGTGGAAGGCCTGCCTTACTGGAAAGGACAGACAGGACCTTATCTGATAATGACAGACGTGAACAGTGCTGACTTGTCGGAAGACTGCAAGACCGGACTGCACGTGACATTCAACTCTGAGACCAACCTGTACAGGAACCGCACGTTCATCGTGACCAGCGGCGTGAAGTTCTCTGGCTCGGTGCTTTACAGAGGAACCAGCATTCCTGTGCAAGGAGTGAAATTCCTGGTTGACAGCATAGAGGTGCGTTCTGCCTCAGGACCGGTGACATCAGACTTTGAGGGCCACTTCTCATTCATCATGCTTGGCGGAAAGCATACCATACGCGCCGTGAAAGACGGACATGACTTCTGGCAGGATGGATACTATGTAAACGAGAAGGGTGAGACCGATGTGGAGTTCGCCATTGACAAGTCAAGCGTATATTTCTATGACGTCACGAAGGTGAAGCTGATAGGACGTATTGCCGGCGGTAAGGAGCAAGGTGACATACCGCTTGGTAACTCATTGTCGCGCAACAACCTGGGCAAGGACTTAAAAATGGTGCTCACGCTTGAAGGCGACAATGCGTCATGGCTCGTATTCGAGAATACCAACAAGGCACTTACGGAACGTGACACTATATACATACATGAAAAGCACGGCAAGAACGACAATACCGTTTACCAGACCAAGGTTCACACCAACCGCCACCGCATGGAGGTGACGCCTGACGTGAACACGGGTGAGTATGAATTGTTGCTGCCTCCTGTAAAATGGAAGATACAGCAGATTACGGCACGCGGATATGCCACACTGTTCCAGGATGGCAAGACAAGCGAGGTTATCGACCTTACCGACTCGCTGACTAATCACACCGACACTTATTACGGAGCATGGGCAACGGCTACAGGTGACACCGTACGCGAGGTTGACGTGAAATACCATGCGCAGTACAGCCGCATATATCGTGCCCCGATACAGTTGGAGTACAAGCAGATAGGCTATGACAAGTTCGACTACTTCGGCGACCGCATCTACACGGCACAGTCACTGGTAGGCGACAAGGTGAAGGTGCCGCTGGTATATCAGGCACTGAAGGAAGAATACAAGGCGCTGAAAGACAAGTCAAAGTGGATTGGCAAGGACTCAACAGTAGTCAAGTACACCTTCGGAGCACCCGTATTCAATATAGACCGTCAGTATCCTTTCCAGCTCAAGGCCGTTGAGAGATACTACTTCAACAACAACCAGCAAAGCGACACCGTTGATATCGTAAGTGCGGGACGTGCACTCGTAACCATACGCAACCGTATGGTTGACGGTACGCACAAGGATACGCTTTCACTCGACGAGAACGGTGAGGGATACTATATATTGACCGCCGCACAGCGACCTTATAGCCTTACGGGCAAAGACGCCCTGTACACAGTGACATTCTCAATGGAGAAGGACGGCGTGGCATATGAGGCTGCTCCGCTAAAGGCCTACACCCTGAACCAATATAAGAAGGCCGGGGCGAAGGATTACATGAGCATTACGGCTCCTATACTCATCGACGTGCTGCGTGACCCGCCGGGCAGCGGTTCAACGGCCAAGCTCAGCAAGGGCTCTACACTGAAACAGACATACCAGATGGACATGTCTTGGAAGGCTGGTCTGACGATAGGCATAGCAACAGGTAGCAAGCTGGCAAACTATGCCGGCATAGGCTCTTTGGGCCCTCACGTGGGATTAGTCAATAATGCAGGTTCGAAATTAAACACCAGCATTGACATCATGTTCTCAGGCAGCGGACAGCGAGCTTTCTCATACACCATGACCGCAACGGAAGATATAACGACCGACGCAGGAGTCACCATGGTCGGAGCAGATGCCGACGTTTATATGGGTGTGGTGACTAACACCATAGCAACCCCGACGGTTTCTATACGCGCCATTCCAGACAGTACTTTCATACACATGACAGGCGAATTGCTGGCTGGACGCATGGTTGAGATTGCCACGGGATATGGTGAGAAGGGCGATACCTTCCACCTTGTGCGAGACGAGACAATAAGCTTCATGCAGGAATTGAAGTCTAACTTCGTTCACTCGCAGACCCATATCGTCTCACAAATGATACCGGACCTGGCAAACCAGAGCATGTCATTGATGTACGTAGGTTCGGAAGAGGAGGCTACTACACTGGCAAACAGCACCGGCAAGCGAGTGTACCTGTCGCTGAGGGATAAAGATGACGAGCGTTTCGGTGTTATGAATACTGACTCTGTAACAGGAGAGTACATATACAACTCAACCCGAAACAGATATAGTGACCAGTCGAAGATGAACTACCTCATCGTGGTACCTAACACAGAGGACAACAAGATAACGACTGACGAAGTGTATAACTACACGCAGCTGATAGCGGCGTGGGCAAGTATGATACAACGAAACGAGCAGCAGAAGTTGGAGGCGACAGACCTTGTACAGAGGTTTGACATTGACGGCGGAGCTGGTTTGTCATACGGAGAGGAGTTCTCATCAGACTACAGTAACTCGAACATATATGTCAATCCGATATCCAGCTTCACTCACGATTACTTTGACTGGGCAAATGTAAACGACAAGGAATCTTCAAGTACTGGTAAATATGTCACAACGGGTATCGTTTCTATCATAGGCTCTGCAGCGGCTAAGTTGATTGCACCGCTGTTGAAGGCTGGCACAACGTCTATTACAGGAAGCAAAACCAGTTCAAAGGGAAAAACTGCAGATGGTTTGCCTTTGCTCGTTACAGAGTTGTCATTCGGCGGCTCACTGTTCAAGATAGAACTCACGCCAGCCTTGGCGTTCAGCATGACTCCGAAGCAGACGCTGAGCACGAAGTACAGCCGCAAGGAGTCGTTCAACATCAAGATGGACAAGAAGTCACACTTGCTGGTTGACGTTTATCGAGTTAAGACAATAGACTCTGCAGAGGACCCTGAGGTTACGGTGCAGAGGAAGAATGACCGCGACGTATTCATGGAGACCAACTTCATGCGTAACGTGGACTATGTGAAACACTTCCTTGACAGAGGAGTAGGACTTTATGACAAGGGTGAATTTGTATATCCTAGGAGCTTCGTATATCGTACACGTGGCGGTGCTACCGTGCGTACATGGGAGAACGAGCGTAAGACTCTCTTCTACAACGCCGGCACAGTACTCGACGAGCGTACCAAGAAGATAGAGAATCCTATCATCAGGATGGACAAGCAGAGCATCAGCGGAGTGCCTTACGGCGAGCCGGCACGCTTCAAACTCTACATGACCAATGAGAGTGAGGAGCCAGACGCTATTGGTGGAGCATTAAGATATTTTACATTGTTTGCCGATTCGAAGTCAAATCCTAACGGCGCGAAGATGTTTGTTGACGGCCTGCCGCTTACAGCTGACGGTACGACAGTGATGGCTGTGCCTGGAGAGGTGACCACAAAAACCCTTGAGGTGTATGCAGGAGATAGTTTCGATTATGACAACCTGAAGTTAGGCCTTATATCACAAGGTGACGTGCAATGTGTTGACAATGTTGCATTCTCGGTACACTACCTGCGTACTGCCGGCAGTGTCACTATATCAAATCCAGGCAACAAGTGGATAATGAACACTGATGCTCCGTATGACTCCATAAGGGGATGGTACATGCCTGTGATTATAAGCGGGTTTGATCGTAACCAAAAGAACTTCGACCACATCGAGTTCCAATACAAGGAAACGACGCGTGGCGATGACTACTGGACCAACCTCTGTTCGTTCTATTCCGACTCTACACTCTATCGTCAGGCAAGCGGCACACGCGAGATGATGCCGCAGAACGGATATATCAATACTAAGTTCTACGGTGAGGGGCAGGTAATGGAGAAAGCATACGACTTGCGTGCAGTGCTCTTCTGCCGCAATGGTAACAGCTACCTTACTAACGCATCTGCCGTACTTACGGGAATCAAGGACACAAGGAAGCCTCAACTGTTTGGCGCTCCTGAACCAAAGGACGGTATATTAGGAATAGGTGACAACGTCATATTTAATTTCTCAGAGCCGATAGAGCATAACTATCTGCGTGAGGAGACCAACTTTGAAGTGATGGGTGAGACCAATGAGACGGTATTGCAGGAAGAACCATCACTGCAGTTTGATGGTTTAGGATACGTAGAAACCGATGCACGACGTAACTTCGCCGATAAGAACGTTGCGGTTGATATGATGATACGTCCTGACATAACAAATAAGCAAATGCCTCTCTTCTCACATGGTACAGATGGTAATCGCCTGCAACTGTGGGTAACAGAGAATTTGAGGCTTAAGGCTGTCGTTGATGACAAGGAGTATTACAGCACCAGCGCAATAGAAGATAATTCATTGCAGCACGTGGCTTTGATGATTAATCACAATGATCATACGCTGTCACTTTATAATGATTCTATTATAGGACAGTTCGCAGACGTGAAATACAATGGTTTCGGTCCGCTCATATTCGGTGCGACAAACGAAAATGACGTTGATGCCCGTAGCCACTACAAAGGTCGCATGCTGGAGGTTCGTGTATGGAACCGTGCCATGACCGAGAGCCTGATGCGCATATATGCAAAGCATAAGCTTACGGGCTATGAGATGGGACTGATTGATTATTATCCTATGAATGAGGGCGAAGGCAAATATGCCAGCGACATAGCGCAGGGGGCACACGCACAGCTTCATGGTGCTTCATGGGCATTGCCACGCGGCATGTCGTTACGCCTTGACTGGGCAGAAGAGAAAACCGTCAAGGGTATGAAACTGCAGAGAGATCGTATGTCACGCAGTGCAGAGGATGATTACACACTCATGTTCTGGTTTAAGACAAACAATAATGGCAAGGGCGCACTCATCAGTAATGGTTCCGGACGCCGTACAGATGACGATGCCGAAAATCGTTTCTATATCGGTTTTGAAGGAGAACAGCTGATTTATCGTTCAAACGGAATGCAACTTGACCTTGGCAAGAGTCTTGCCGATGACGAATGGCATCATTATGCCATGACAGTAAGCCGTGCCCACAAGGTTGCCAATATCTACGTTGACCGTGTGTTGACTGCCAGCGTGCCGGCAGATACTTTGGGCGGCATGGATAGCGACGACTTCTATGTAGGTAACATGGTATGGCATGAGGCAGGAACTAATATAGACGTCCTGCATCAAGCTAACGCCCTGACTGGTAACATTGATGAAATCTGCCTGTTCTCACAGGCTCTTCCTCATACGCTCATCAAGAGATTCTCAAAGAAGAGTCCGAGTGGCAAAGAGAAAGGTCTGCTGACATATATGGCCTTCAGTCGTCAGGAACGTCAGGAGAACAATGAATACGTACAGGTGCCATATGTCAACAACCAGGCTATTGAACTTGATAAATATGGCAACGTGGTAAAGAAAAACGACACCGTGTTTGTTGAGCCTGTAGCTTACATCATGCAGCATATTGACAAAAATCTCGGAGCACCTGTGCAGGCGAACATAGAGCTAAAGAACCTTAACTTTAGTTTTGTAGGCCGCGATAATCAGTTGCTGGTCAATATTGATGAGTTGGATTCACGTATCAACAAGCGCAGTCTGTATGTTACCGTTACTGACATACCAGACCTTAACGGCAACTACATGTCGTCACCATATACCGGAGTATTCTATGTAGATCGTAATCCATTGCGATGGGACAAACGAATACTCAAGGAAACTATCCATGACACTGAAGAATATTATTTCAGTGCAAGGATAGTAAACAATAGTGGCGCATCACATCGCTATACGATAGAGAATCTTCCTAATTGGATTACGATAGATCATCAAGAGAATATCATTGACGGCAAGGAAGAACAAGAGGTTTATTTCGTTGTCACCAGCGATCTTAATGTCGGAACGTACGATGAGACTATCTATCTGACTGACGAGAACGGCTTGTCAGAACCTTTGATGCTGAATATCACCAAGCAAGGCGTCATACCAGATAACTGGGGTCCTACGGATGACATGAAGCGCTATTCAATGAGTCTTGTAGGCCGCGTGAAGATTGGTGATGAAATAGTAACTGACACGGGAGACCGCATAGGCGCATTTGACAGCAATGGACGTGCTATGGGCCTGGCAGAGATAAACTACAATGAATCTACCGGCGTAAGTCTGGTATTCCTCACGGTGTTCGACAGTATCGTATCGGAAAAACCTCTTAACTTCAAACTATGGCATAGCCGCACCGGCAAGGTTATGGTGCTACAGCCAAACCAGAGTGTCAAGTTCGTACCAGGTAAGATTGTTGGTTCTGTAAGTGACCCGATAATATTCAGTACTACAAGCCAATTCGTACAGACAATAAATCTGGATTATGGTTGGAACTGGATTTCCATGAACCTTTATAATGATGACTTACGCAACATCATTGATGTGCTCAACAAATACAAATGGAGTAATGGTGACATATTTGTGAGCGATCGTGATAACTTGACGCTGGTTTATAATTCGTATGCACGTCAGTGGATAAAGAACATGACGACGGAACAGGTTGACAAGGTGAAGATGTTACCAAGCAATGGTTACCGTATATACCGTCATACCGGCACCACTATTGAAATCGTGGGTGATAAGTTAGAGCAGATAAATATGCGCACTATACCTGTAAGGAAGGGTTGGAACAGCATAGGCTACACACCGATGATCAACCTGCCTGTATCAACAGCCTTGACAGACTACAGCACAATGGCAAGCGATCGTGATGTAATCAAGAACCGTGAGTCGTTCGCTATATTCACCAAGTCAAAGAATGGTGGCGGATATTGGTCTGGCGACCTCGCTTACATGAAGCCTGGCGAAGGCTATATGCTATATCGCAATGATGCCGAGGAGGTATCGTTCAAGTATCCATACTATGAACCGGGCAGCACAATCTTTGGCTCTGCCGTGGCAGAGGCGAAGCCGGCATTCTTCATGGAGTACCCAACCACGATGTCTCTTGCTGCATGTGTTGCAGGTATAGATACGGAGGAGGGCGACCAGTTGGTAGCCATGACAGACATGGGCGATATCTGCGGAACGGCAACGCTTATCGATTCTGTTTATTACATGAGCATCAGCAGTAACGCAAAGGCGGCCCTGACGTTTGCCATCGAGCGTGAAGGCGAGATAATAGCGACGGCGCCTGCTGCGATGCAGTTTGAGGCTAACACCGTAAGTGGTAATCCTTCAGAGCCTACGCAGATAGACTTCACACGCTGTGAGCCAGTGAAGGTCAATGATGCGTGGTTTACTATTGACGGACGCAAGCTGAATGGTCGTCCTACAAAGACCGGAGTGTATATTCACAACAACGAGAAGGTCGTCATAGAGTGATATGCCAAGATGCTTATGTAATAATGTGACAGCATAATGAATATAACAGAGAAAGCCAGGAATGGCTTTCTCATATTAAAACAAGAAATCATGAAAAGTAATCTTTTATATATACAACTCCTCGCTCTGCTGGTTTCAGTGGTGATGACATCATGTTCATCGGACAGCGACGATGAAAGCATTGAGAATCATGCAACCTTTGTCAAGGTTGACAAAGCCCCTGACTGGCAAAACGAATGGCTGGACGCCATGGTCTATACCGACAGCAAGCCTGACTGGGAGCTGGTTGATATGTCAGACTTTGACAGTCACAGCGTATTGGTAGTAAAACTTGACAAGGAGCTAATACCTCGTTCTACAGATGACGATATCATGGCAGTGTTCGTTGATGGAGAATGCAGGGCGGTGTCACCACGCAACGTGGTTTATGATGAAATCTCTTTCGTGTTAAACGTACGTGGCTCATCTTCTGGTTTTGGCTCAGAATTCAGCCTGTGTTATTACAGTGGCGGATTACATCAGATATTTAAAGTAACCGAACATGGCGGTATTTTGATTAACGAGTATATACTTGGTACCGACAAGGACTTTACGCTTCCAATAGTATTTGGCGGCACTAAGTTCAGTAACATAACGCTGTGTGTAGTAAATGTTCCTGACAACGCACCGTTCAAACAGACAGATGATGACCTGATTGCAGCATTCGTAGGTGATGAGTGCCGTGGTGTATGTAAGAAGAATAGCGTTGGGCTTATAATTTTTACACACTCTGATGACGAACTGGTACAGTTACGTTACTATAGTGTAGAGAAAGGGGGCATATATACTGATGCTACGTTGACAGAGGTTAATAAGCTTGGAGCATATAGAACTTTGACGTTTTAATATATAACAACAGATATAAAACGAAGAAATGAAGAAAACAATATTCACACTGTCTATACTGTCCGTAATGATGTTTACGGGATGTTCCTCTGATGATGACAGTATTGACAATGCGGTCCGTCGCCCGCTGAATGTCATGACTGACGTGACCCGTGCGGCAGCGACGACCACAAGCACACTGACTTCATTCAAAATGTATGCGGTGGAGCCATTTACCGACTATACATTGACGAAAAACAATGACGGACCGTGGATTTCATCGCCTCAGTCATGGCCTATAGAGGCAAAAGATGATGACAATGTTACGTTCTATGCCGTTGACGGCGGAACGTATAACGCCAATGGACGATATGTCACGCATAATGTCAACGAAGATGCTTTCAACCAGAAAGACCTGCTCGTGGCAGCAACAAACGCAAGCTATACGGCTTCGTCAGGTGTGTTGCGCCTTAGCTTTAAGCATGTATGCACGGCTGTCAATTTCTCTATATATATGTCAAACACACTGAAGGGGAAACTGGGGGACAAAACTCTCTATGTTACAGAAGTAAAACTTACAGGTGTCAAGAATACAGGACACTATGACCTTGCCACAGATAACTGGAAGGATGTAAGTGGTAACGCCTCCTATACCTTGACTACGTCTCCTGTCATCATAGGTACAGAAGCCGAGGCGCAGGAATTGCCATGCAAATACCTCTTTATGATTCCTCAGACTCTGACAGACCAAGTAAAAATAGAGTTTAAGTATAAGGTAGGAGAAAACGGTGTGGAGAAAGCCAGCTCTATATCGCTGCAAGGAGAATGGGCCTCTAATGCACAGAAAAAGGTAACAATCAAGCTTGGTACCAGCTTGATAAGCATTGATTAAATAAACGTATATACAGGTAAAATGAAGAAACAACAATACACACAACCAACAATATGTATTCATGCCGTCAGACAACATGTCATGCACACTGCCAGCGTAGAAGACTTTGAGGAAAAAACTGAAGAGATAATAGGTGATGACGACGAGGACTGACGATGCCTTGAATTGGAATATGAGTGTTACAAAGACTGTTCTGCCTGCTATGCACCTGATGGTTGATGCATTATGTGCATGTTGTCTGTGCCTGATGTCCGTAAGATATGGAGGTGCCGGGAATATACTTCAGCTATATATTATATATAATGTGTCGGCTTTCCTGACACAGCCTGTCGTGGGATATGTTGCAGATAAGGTCAGTATGGAAAAGTTCGCACCATCGTTCTGCATAATGCTTACGCTCGTTGTAACGGCACTGGCCTGGTATGGATTGGGCTATGTCTCATTCAGCGGTAACGGAACAGTGATGTCAGCGACAATCATGTTGCTTGGTTTGGGAAACTCCGCCTTTCATGTGTGGGCAGGAAGGCTTACCACCCTGCATACGCATAACGACATACGATGGCTCGGGGTGTTTGTCTCCACAGGTGCCGTAGGTTTGTCTATCGGCACGTTGCTCAGTTCGTGGGCGTTGGCATGGTTATTGGTGATAGGAATCACAGGCTTCACATACCTTTACCTGTATGGAGAAAAGGGTAACACGCAGACAGAGAGTGGCAAAGGTGAGGCTCTATACGGCATATTGAAGAAACAATGTCAGACAGACGAATATACAAGTGTCGATGCCAGCATAGCGCTGGTATGTATAATGGTGCTGGCATTGATGGCGCTGGTGGCGTTGCGCTCCATGGTAGGAGGGAGCTTCAATGCTTCCTTGCCTGATGATAGGGGCATGATACTGTTGGCTGGTGTGGTTACAATGGCGGGTAAGATTTCCGGAGGTTGTATAGCTCGCTACGTCGGACTGACAAGGACTCTCGTTTTGGCAGTGATGGTTGTGGCGCTCTGTACACTCTTTACCGACAGTGGCGTCACCATTGTGCTGACAGGCTTGTTTGCCGTTAACTGTACAATGCCGCTCACTTTATATATGATAAATGTGGTGATGCGTGGTCGCGAGGCGTTAGCCTTCGGACTGCTTGCAGCTTCGCTCGTGCCGGCCTACCTTGCCACAATAATATAGATAGTTACTTATGATTAGCATGTTGCTCATACCATTGATATTGACAATAGTTTTTGAGACACTTGTATTGCTCGCTTTGCGTGAATATCGTGCCAAGGTGTTGCTTGCATGTGTCGTCATGAACATACTTACAAATGTTCCGCTAAACTATTATGTCCAGAATGTATGTCCGGGAATGTCGAGTATAATCTTTGGCGAACAACTCGTCTTTGCCGTAGAAGCTGTGTGCTATCGCTTCGTGACAGGCAACTGGCGTACGGCATTGATATATAGTGCACTGTGTAATGCCGTAAGTTTCTCAATGGGAGTACTCATGCTGTGCACATACGAACTGATTACGATACCAAAATGTAGATTGTAACATAAATAAATATAAAGGATTATGCAGATACTTGACATTTTGATTCCTTCACGTCTTGACCAAATACCAAAAGGTCCGCACTTCGATTTTGAAGATACACCAGAGTATAAGGAAATGGTGCGTCGTGCCACTGATTCCCTACAACATATACAAGACTCAGTAAGGGCAGCAGCCAATGACTCTGCCCAGACAGTAAGCGATACAATACAGGCTGCGGTATCAGTGACGGGACATACTGGCGGTGGTGACAATACAATGTTATTGATACTGACATTGCTGGGGTCTTTGCTGGCATTGTCGGCATGCGCATATCTTATATTAAATATAAATAAAAGCAGAAAATTATGCAACTGTTAGATATAGCTCATGCGCCGATGGAAGATTTTACGCAAGGTGACGGTTCAGAGGCCTTTCTGTTGATGCTCATTTCAGTCGTTATGCTGGTGTATGCTGCCATTGTCATCGTTAAATTGCGCAAGCAGAAGAAAGGCAATGCTGCTTGATGTTCGTGACAGGCGGTTGGTATAAGAAAAAAGGTTTATAGTCCTAAACAAAAAAAAATACAATGATAAAGAAAACATTATTCATGTTGTGGTTGGCACTCACTGCCTTCACTGGTGCAAACGCACAGACAAAACAACAACAGAACGACTCTCTAAAAACGGTAGAGTTGAACAGACAGGTGGACTTGGGCGTAGAATATCTTTCTGGTGACAGTCTGGCCAAAGACTATGACAAAGCCTTGAGTCTGATAAGAGATGCTGCCGAAAAAGGAAATCGCTACGGACAGTTGTGGCTGGGTTTATGCTATAGTGACGGAATAGGCGTGGAAAAGAACGAAAAGGAAGCATTCCGCTGGTTTCTCAGTTCAGCAGAAAAAGGTAATGTTGCCGCAATGAACTATGTCGGAAGGGCTTATGAATTCGGTGAAGGCGTGGCACCTGACATACAACAGGCAGTGAAATACTACCGACAATCGGCAGAGCAAGGCTACTCAGTAGCACAGATAAATATGGCTGTGCTCTATGAACACGGGAACGGTGTGGAACGTGACATGAAGAAGTCGTTCGAAATGATGAAAATGGCGGCAACTGAAAAGGAAGGAGCAAAGTATCTTTTGGCAAAATACTATTTCAACGGATGGGGCACAGACAAGAATCCTGCTGAGGCTCTCAGCATAATGAACAGTCTGAAGGGCGGACGTTTTGATGAGGAAGCCACCCATTATGCTCAGATCATTGAACGTGGTGACACCATGAAGAGTTATGAGTTTCAGTTCCGCTGGATTCCCAACCTCTTGTGGGATTATGAGAAAGGAAAAATAGAAGAGTCCATATTGACTGACATCATGGAGTGGCAGTTGCACCTTGGCTCCATGTTCATCAGCCACTACGAGTGGGACTGGTCGCAAATCTCAGCGAAAGTATATCACGAAGCCGACTCCATAGATGTTATTGTTTATCGGATGCCTGAACCGGAGGAACCTCCTATGTGTCGGTTTGCTGCCGCTGTTATAGACCGCAAGCACCATAACGCCTGCAAGTATTTTACACTGGAGAAAACAATATCTTTCGCAAAAGACAACAGTACATCAGATGCATGGATGTTCTGTGGCGTAGGCAACGCAGGTGGAAATATGCATCACCTGAACTATGGCCCTTTCAAAGAGAATGCTACAGAAGAGAATTTCTTAAAACGAGTCTTGAAGGATAATACTCCCAATGTAGTAACAACGCAAAAAAAGAAATAAGAACAGTTGAAGCAGGCTCCTATAAAAAGAAGAATGAGAACGGTGAAAAGCCATGATTATGAAGAAATGTTTTATCACTATTTGCCTTGCCTTTAAGGCCTGCAATCTCAAACTTTGTCATGCTAGAGTATTTGAGCTTGCCAAAGTCAATCTTGTCACCCTTGACACGCTTGCGTCCGCGCTTCTTCTGTTCACCGTCATAGAGATAAAACAGACACGAGTTGTCACGCAGACGGCTGACGAGGTTGAAGCCAAACTTCTTGATTCCATCGGTAAAGGTCTTTGTTGAGAAAAAAGCATCGGCAACGACGATGTTCGTAAGCTTCAACAGTTCCCTGCTATACCTCTGGATGACGCTTATGTAGAACTCCACCTGTGTCTTGTCCCTGAGATTAAGTTCCTTCTGGCTGAATCAGCGACTTGGCCAAATTTTTTTAGTTAAGTAATCATAAGAAAATATTAATTTATATTGTTGGTTTAAAGAGAGTTAAATGTAAAATTAACGTATCAATGACAAACGTATATACAGGTAAAATGAAGAAATAACAATACACACAACCAACAATATATATTCATGCCGTCAGACAACATGTCATGCACACTGCCAGCGTAGAAGACTTTGAGGAAAAAACTGAAGAGATAATAGGTGATGATGACGAGGACTGATGATGCTTTGAACAACTGTTATATCTCCTTCCTATGGCTTTGCCTCCTGGTTGGCATTGGCAGGGCCTTTCACTTTTGTGTCGTCATCGTTTGAACCGTTATTTTTATAGGCATATCTAACAAAAGGTATTTAACTGGCGATTCCTTGCGATAAAAATCACCAAAACCGATTTTGGCGCGAAAATGGCGATTCTTGGGCGTTTTTCATAACGGCATACCATTCAACAGGTTACAAAAAACAGAGATTGCAACAAAACCTCTTCAGGAGACAATCTGATAGCTTTTACAATGTAATTTGATAGCTTTTACACGCTAAAAGCTATCAAATTAGAGAGTAAAATAATGCTTTTTTCGAGGTAAAACGATAGCTTATACAAAAAAAGAGGGGAGATTTCATTAAACAGGCTTTACCATTTTACGGATTCATTAGTGGTATTTTCGAACCGAATCGTCTATTTTGTGTTTTCAGGCAGTGTCTCATTCGTTCGCAAATTTTGTTTGCAAATATGAACAAATAAAAAAACAGACGAGTTTATTTTGTACTGCACCCGATTTTTTGTAACTTTGCACAAAAATAGTGAAGAATATGGATACATGTAACGAAAATAGCGCCACGGCATGCAAGGTGGCGCAGAGAGAGAAACTGACGATAGTAAAAGTAGGCGGCGCAGTGGTGGAAGATCCGGAGCAGCTTGCAGCACTCCTTGAGAATTTCTCTGCCATACCCGGCAAGAAGGTGTTGGTGCACGGTGGCGGCAGACGCGCCACGAAGATAGCGGCACAGCTCGGCATAGAGAGCCACATGGTGGGCGGACGCCGCATCACCGACCAGGAGATGCTCTCCGTGGTCACTATGGTGTATGGCGGACTGGTAAACAAAAACCTCGTGGCACAGCTGCAAGCCAAAGGTGTATGCGCACTCGGACTGACCGGTGCCGACATGGACGTGATACGCTCGCACAAGCGTCCGCTGAAGAAGGTGAAGATGGACGACGGTACGGAGCAGATGGTGGACTTCGGTTTCGTAGGCGACGTGGACTATGCCGACGGCGACCGTCTGGCATCGCTCCTCAACAGCGGCATAACGCCGGTAGTGGCTCCGCTGACACATGATGGTCAGGGCAACATACTCAACACCAACGCCGACACCATGGCATCCACCGTGGCTACGGCATTGGCAAAGTATTTTGACGTGACGCTGATATTCTCGTTTGAGAAGAAGGGTGTGCTTGCCAACCCTGACGATGACGAGAGCGTTATACCATCAATAACCCGCGAGTCGTTCAACAAGTACGTTAACGATGGTATCATCTCCGGCGGTATGATTCCGAAGGTAGAGAATGCCCTCGCTGCCGTAGAGGCCGGCGTAGGCAGGGTGATAATAACCCTTGCCACAAAGATAGACGGCAACCACGGGACGGTAATTCATAATGCATAATGCATCACTCCATTCCCCTTCCCGCACAGGGAGGGACGGGGTGGGTCTCTTTAACTCATAACTCCATTCCCCTTCCTGCACAGGGAGGGACGGGGCGGGTCTCTTTAATTCACAACTTCATTCCCCCTCCCTCACAGGGAGGGACGGGGTGGGTCTCTTCAACTCATAACTCACAACTCATAACTTGAACATAGTTCACGACATACTACCACTAAAGAACACCATGTACCGCCTGGCGCTGCGCATAACACTCAGCAGTCAGGAGGCAGAAGACGTAGTGCAGGATGTTATTATAAAGTTATGGAAGAGCAGCGACAGACTCGGGGAGATAGACAACCTTGAGGCATACACGCTGCGCATGACGCGCAACCTGGCACTCGACCGCCAACGCATGAAGATAAACCAAAGCGAATCGCTCGATGCCACTGCCGACGATACCGCCACCGCACAGCCCGACGTTTACACTAACATAGAACGACAAGAGAGAATAGAGTCTATCAGGACCATGATGAACTCACTGCCCGAGAAGCAACGCATAGCCATGCAACTACGCGACTTCGAAGGTAAGTCGTACAAGGAAATTGCCGACATCATGGAGATAACAGAAGATCAGGTAAAGGTAAACATCTTCAGGGCAAGACAGACAGTAAAAAGTAAGTTAACTTCTTTTAACACATAAAACTGTAACATTACGCCGACGTCATACGTCGTAAGCATAGAAAGCAATAAAAAACAGATTATCTCAACATGACAATGGACTACAAATACATAGAACAACTGCTGGAGCGATACTTCGAGTGCGAGACATCACTTGAAGAGGAGCAGATACTCCGCGCATTCTTCGCTCAGGAGAACGTACCCGTACGTCTGTTGCCATACCGCCAGCTCTTCACGGAGCAGACCTTCGCTAAGAACGAGGAGGCGCTTGGCGCCGACTTCGACAGCAAGATCCTATCCATCATCAACGAAGATAAGGCAAAGGAGCCTGCACACGTAAAGGCACGCAAGGTGACGCTGAGCCACAGACTCAGGCCGCTCTACAAAGCCGCCGCCTGTGTAGCCGTAGTGCTCGCCATCGGACAGGCAGCACAAATGCCATACAACGATGCCGAGGCTGAGCAGCGCAAGGACATGGCACGCTCCATCGAGATGCTGCAGCGCATACAGAAAGACCAGAACACTGTAGCGCAGGGCGACACCGCAAAGGCTTTACAGAAGATACAGCCGGAAGCGACATTCGCCAACTAAGGCTTTTATACGCGACAATATTATTTCTATGCTTTATAAATAAAGATATCCTATCAAAAACAATCGATTAAAACAATAAAGCCGTAAGGACTGAGAAGCCCACACGGTTTGTCAAACAAGAATTGCTTATCCTGCAATCTTTTGCGACAAAAGGGAAGACCTTCAGCACAGCGATACTGAAAGTCTTCCCTCTTTATTTTTCTTATAGGTGGGTTCAATTCATTCGCTTTGTTATATTTTCGAGTTTATTTCGAGTGCAGAGTGTCAGTTGTTGAGGAAGGCATGATGCAATTCTCCCTTCCCCCGCGGAGAGGGAAGGGAGCACGAGTAAGGTTCTTTATTTCTCTTTGAAGTTCTTCACGTTATCCAGGGTAATGCGCTCACCCTTTGAATTGTCTATCTTGACATTCTTGAAGGTTATGTCCTTCGCATAATGCATGTCAGCACCATGTTCGGTGACGAACAAGGAGTTCTCAAGCAGCACATTGCTGAGCGGCATCTCCGGCAGGCCATTGAAATACACCGCACGCTTGGCACCCTGACAGGTGATGTTTGAGATATAGAGGTTCTTGAAGCATGGAGTCTCTTCCGTAACCTGCGGCACTGCATCTGCTGCAGAGGTATCGCCGTCGGCCTTGCCCGCTACAGGCTTGTTGGCATAATAGAGGCTGAAGGTGAACGCATCCTCTGCTATGTTCACCATGTTGATCTGGTCGATGTAGATATTCTCTACCACTCCGCCACGGCCACGCGTCGATTTCATGCGCAAACCCGTGTCGGTACCATTGAAGAGACAGTTGTAAACATATATGTTCCTTGCACCGCTCGACATCTCTGAGCCTATAACGAAGCCGCCATGACCATGCAGCACGGTGCAATTCTCTATCACCACATTCTGGCATGGCATCTTCCATTCCCTACCCTCTTTGTCCTTACCGCTCTTTATGCAGATAGCGTCATCGCCTACATCGAACGTAGAGTTCTTGATGATGCAGCGGTTGCATGACTCAAGGTCAAGGCCGTCGCCATTCTGCGCATACCATGGATTACGTATAGTGACGCCGTCGATGGTAACGTCAACGCACTTCAGCGGATGAGTGTTCCATGCTGGAGAATTGCTCAGTGTAACTTCCTGAAGCAGTATGCGCTCGCACTCAGTGAACTCAAGCAATACCGGACGCTCCAACACCCTGCGGAAGTCTGGCTTACCAGCCTTACCGGCAAATTCGTCTTGCTTTGCGTCTGGATACCATACGTTCTTGTGTTCTATGCCTGCTCCTGAGGTAAGGGCCTTCCACTGGTTCTCTGTGAACTTGCCTTTCTTCGACGGTCTCCAGTATTCACCTTGTCCGTCAATGGCACCAGGACCTGTTATGGCGATGTCGTGCTTCTTATATGCGCACAGCGGTGCCATCTTCTTATTGGCAGTGTTACCCTCGTAAATGGTACTCACCTTAGGATAGGCGTCAAAGTCTTTTGTAAACAAAATCAGGGCACCGCGCTCAAGGTGCAGTTCTGTGTTGTTCTCAAACTGTATCGGGCCGGTAAGCCATATACCTGCCGGCACTACGAGCTTGCCGCCTCCCTTGCCTTCGAGGGCCTTCATAGCCTTGGCAAAGGCATCGGTACAAAGCGTACCGCCATCACCTATTGCGCCGAAGTCGGTAAGGCACACGACGTTTTCAGGAATCTGAGGCAACGCCACCTGCGGCATGTTGAACGGGATGTTCTTTGCCGAGACAGTGGCATACTTATCGGCAGCCTGCACTACTGTGCACATGGCGCAAAGCATAAGCAGCGCCAAGGTAGAGAGTAAAGTCTTTTTCATTGTATATTCAATATTAATTATTATCTTTGCATTCGTTAACAACATCAAGGAAGTGGCATAAGGCCGAATTTTCATTCGTCATAAAGACAGTACGATATGTTCTGCCCCCACTCCTTTACATCCGAATCCGGACAGTTCACTGGGCATTGACCCCGCATTTGCAATGATGGCTCCAAGATGTTTCGATGTTGCATATTTATTATTAAACTCGATTATTGTTATGACTTACATTGGTATCGACGTCAGCAAGGACTCTTTCGTGGTTGCCTACACTCCTGAGAAGAACAGCAGGACAAGGACATTCAAGAACACCACCAAGGGTATTCATGAGTTCATCCAGACCATTTCCAAGGATGAGCACCACTGTGTCATGGAGGCGACAGGCAACTACAGTGCCCTGCTTGTCTATCTGCTCGCAGAGGCCGGCATTACCACAAGCCTGGAGAATCCCCTTAAAGTGAAGAACTTCGCCCGCGCTATGCTATCCACCGTCAAGACGGATGAGATTGACGCACGCCTGATTGCCCTCTATGGCGAGAAGATGCAGCCCGCTCCCTACAAGCTCCGCAGTGATGCCATCCTCACTTTGAAGCAGAAGCGTACTGTCATCCGCCAGCTCAAGAAGCAGCTCATCGCCACAAGGAACCTGAAAGGCTCGATGGAGGCTCTGCCGTTCTTTGATGCCAAGTGCAAGAAGTCTATCGAGAAAACCATCGCCTTCCTTGAAAAGCAGGTTAAGGACCTCGAAGAGGATCTTGCCTCGCTGGCCAAGTCTGAGTACAAGAAGCAGATGGATTTGCTCACCTCTGTCAAAGGCATTGGCATCACCCTTGCTGCTGCGCTCATCATGGCCACTGGCGGCTTCACTTACTTTGATAATGCCAAGCAACTCACCCGTCATCTGGGTTTGTCGCCGACTTATCAGCAGTCTGGTACTTCAGTCAATTTCAAAGGTCACATCAACCGCAACGGAGACTCTTCTCTAAGGAGTCAGCTCTATATAGCTGCATGTTCCTCATTAAGGTGCAATGCTGAGTGTAGAGCATGTTTTGACCGTCTGCGGTCTAAGGGCAAGCCTGGGAAAGTCGCTATTGTTGCCGTGGCTAACAAACTCATCCGACAGGCTTTTGCCGTTGTCACTCAGGAGAAACCCTATGTCGATGGTTACATATCTTCAAAGAAGTAACTCCTGCATTCCTCCGACGTGCATCAGGATAGATAAAATCTAATACCTGAAAACACCGAGGGGTTTGGGGGCGAGTAGCCCCCATGAGAGGGGCACGTATTAGCATCAAATGCTAAAGAACGTTAACCATATTCATTTTTCTTATTACAGTTCATATTGTATTAACTTAATGTTGCTTCTGTAGATGTTCTTCTGTCAAATAAAATGTTTCGCTTGCAAATTTACATCTTTTTTTTCATTCCGCAAGACAATAATACACAAACATATGGGTAAATTTGCGCCATTACGTCTCTTTTAGTTAAAAAAATAAAAATATACACTATATAATAAGGTGTAAAAAAAAGTTTTTGTAATTTTGCACCCAAATTTTCATATCATACGATTATGCAAGACAATTTGGTTATAGTGGAGAGTCCAGCCAAAGCAAAGACCATAGAAAAGTTTCTTGGCAAGGACTACAAGGTAATGTCCAGCTACGGACACATCCGCGACCTTAAGAAAAAGGAGATAAGCATTGACATGAATACCCTGGAGCCAGTGTATGAGGTTCCGGAGGAAAAACGCAAGCTGGTATCTGAACTCAAGCAGAATGCCAAGAAAGCCAAGAAGGTTTGGTTGGCATCGGATGAGGACCGTGAGGGTGAGGCTATCTCGTGGCACCTTTGCGAAGTACTCGGACTTGACGAGAAAAACACTAACCGAATAGTGTTCCACGAGATTACGAAGAATGCAATACTCGAGGCTATCGAGCATCCACGCCACCTCGACATGAACCTTGCCAACGCACAGCAGGCACGCAGAATGCTCGACCGCCTGGTGGGCTTCAACCTCTCACCTGTATTGTGGCGCAAGGTGAAACCATCGCTGTCTGCTGGACGCGTACAGTCTGTAGCAGTAAGACTTATCGTTGAGCGTGAGCGCGAGATTCAGGCTTTCAAGGCTGAGCCTTACTTCAGGGTGACTGCCGTATTCACAGTAAACGGCAGCGAGATGAGGGCAGAACTCGACAAGCGTTTTGCCACGCATGAGGATGCCATAGCTTTCCTTGAGGCATGCAAGGATGCCACATTCACCATTGGCAGCATACAGCAGAAGCCTCTGAGACGCTCACCTGCATATCCGTTCACTACTTCTACACTGCAGCAGGAAGCTGCACGCAAGCTCGGCTTCACAGTGAGCCAGACCATGATGGTAGCTCAGCGTCTGTATGAAAGCGGACATATTACATATATGCGTACCGACAGCGTGAACCTGTCAAGCCTCTGCATCGGCACTGCCAAGGATGCTGTGACTAAGCTCTACGGAGAAAACTACAGCAAGCCACGCAACTATACCACGCACACAAAGGGTGCACAGGAGGCGCACGAGGCTATACGTCCTACCTACATGGACAAGCAGGAGATAGAGGGCTCGCAGCAAGAACGCCGCCTGTACGACTTGATTTGGAAGCGCACCGCTGCATCACAGATGGCTGATGCAGAACTTGAGAAAACAACCATCGAGATCAACGTATCTGGAGCCGCAGAGAAGTTCGTCGCTACCGGCGAGGTGGTGAAATTCGACGGCTTCCTGAAAGTATATCGCGAAAGCACCGGTGACGACGATAACAACAACGACAGCCAGAGTAGCGGACTGCTACCTGCTGGCATTGCAGAAGGCAACACCATAGAGCGTAAGGAAATCGTGGCTACAGAAAGGTATTCACAGGGACCATTGCGATATACCGAGGCTTCGCTCGTACACAAGATGGAAGAACTGGGCATAGGTCGTCCTTCTACATACGCTCCTACCATCTCTACCATACAACAGAGAGAATATGTTGCGAAAGGTGACAAGAAGGGTGAGGAACGCTCTTACACCATTGACACCCTGAGCGGAAACAAGATTGCCACAAAGACCAAGAAGGAGATGACCGGCAATGAGAAGGGTAAGTTACTGCCTACCGACATAGGTACGGTCGTAAACGATTTCCTCATGGAATACTTCCCTTCTATAATGGACTACAACTTCACCGCAAACGTGGAGCAGGACTTCGATGCCATAGCAGAAGGCAAGGAGGATTGGCACAAAATGCTCAAGACTTTCTACAAGGACTTTGAGCCTACCGTACAGAAGACAATCAACACACGCAGCGAGCATAAGGCTGGCGAACGTGTATTGGGTGACGATCCTAAGACCGGAAAACCTGTTTCGGTTAAGATTGGCAGATACGGTCCTGTAGTGCAGATAGGCACCGCTGACGATAAGGACAAACCACGCTTTGCACAGTTGCCTAAGGAGTTCTCACTGGAGACTATAACACTGGAGGAGGCGCTGGAATTGTTCAAACTGCCACGTGAACTTGGCGAGGTTGACGGCGAAATGGTAACGATTGGTGCCGGACGCTTCGGACCATACGTGCTCTACAAGAAGAAATACGTATCTATCCCTAAGGACAAAGATCCTTTGACAATAACACTTGACGAGGCTAAGGAACTGATAGAGTCAAGCCGTAAGGCTGAACAGCAACGCCATATGAAGAAGTTTGACGAAGATCCTAAGCTCGAAGTCATGAACGGCAGATATGGTCCATACATTACATACGACGGAAAGAACTACCGCCTGCCAAAGAATCTACACGAGAAGGCGGCAGAACTGACGTATGATGAATGCATGAAAATCATAAAGAAATGAAACGCATCATCCTGATAGGCTACATGGGAGCCGGCAAAACCACCGTAGGTAAAGACCTGGCAAAACAGTTAGGCGTGACTTTCTATGACCTTGACTGGTATATAGAGAATCGTATGCGCAAGCGTGTACCAGAGATATTTGCCGAGCGCGGAGAAGCTGGGTTTCGCGAGATAGAGCGCAACATGCTGCATGAGGTTGCTGAGTTTGAAAACGTAGTGGTATCATGCGGTGGAGGTACACCATGTTTCTTCGACAACATGGACTACCTCAACCAGCAAGGCGACGTGGTATATCTGCGCGCTACGCCAGAGGTGTTGTTCCGCCATCTCAAGATGGGCAAAGGCATTCGTCCGCTGCTGCAAGGCAAGAACGACGACGAACTGCTTGCCTTCATCAAGGAACAGTTGGCAAAACGCGAGGAGTTCTACATGAAGGCCAACCACATAGTTGAGATACCATGTATGGAAAACGAGGATAAAATAAACCAGACCATAGAACTTGTAAAGGCAGAACTGCATATATGAAGAAGTGGACGATAGATGATTCCAAGGAACTGTACAACATCAACGGATGGGGTACCAGTTATTTCAGCATCAACGAGAAGGGCAACATGTGCGTATCGCCACTGAAAGATGGTGCACAGGCTGACTTGCGCGAGATTATCGACGAACTACAGCTGCGCGACATCTCCACACCAGTGCTGCTGCGTTTTCCAGATATCCTCGACAACCGCATAGAGAAGACCGCATCGTGCTTCAAGAAGGCTGCCGATGAATACGGCTACAAGGGCGAGAGCTTCGTAATATACCCCATCAAGGTAAACCAGATGCGCCCTGTAGTAGAGGAGATAATAAGCCACGGACAGAAGTTCAATCTCGGACTGGAGGCTGGTTCTAAACCTGAACTGCACGCCGTAATTGCCGCTGCATGCCAAAGTAATTCGCTCATAATCTGCAACGGCTACAAAGACCAGGCTTACATAGAGCTGGCTCTGCTGGCACAGAAGATGGGCAAACGCATCTTTATCGTCATTGAGAAGCTGAATGAGATAGACATCGTTGCCAAGGCTTCCAAGAAGCTGGGAGTAATGCCAAATCTCGGCATACGCATCAAGCTCGCTTCAAGCGGCTCTGGAAAATGGGAGGAAAGCGGTGGTGATGCCTCTAAGTTCGGACTTACTGCCTCTGAATTACTCGGGGCACTAAGCAAACTTGACGAACTCGGCATGCACGACTGCGTGAAACTGATACACTTCCACATCGGTTCACAGATTACCAAGATACGCAAGATACAGACAGCCCTGCGCGAAGCAGCACAGTTCTATATCAACCTCCACCAGATGGGCTACGGTATAGAGTACGTTGACTGTGGAGGCGGACTGGGTGTTGACTACGACGGTACGCGTTCAAGCAACTCTGAGTCATCAGTAAACTACAGCATACAGGAGTATGTAAACGATTGCGTATATACATTCGTAAATGCCGCAGATAACAACAGCATACCACACCCGAATCTAATAACCGAGAGTGGACGCTCGCTGTCGGCACATCACAGCGTACTCGTAATAGATGTATTGGAGACAGCATCCCTGCCTGCCATGCCTGAGGAGTTCGAAGCCAATGAGAACGATCACCAACTGGTGCGCGATCTCTATGATATATGGTGTAAGATAGACACACGCTCATTGCTTGAAGACTGGCATGATGCCGAGCAGATACGCGAAGAAGCTCTCAACCTGTTCTCTATGGGTATGGTTGACTTAAAGACTCGTGCCGAGATAGAATCCATGTACTGGAGTGTATGTCGTGAGGTGCTTACCCTTACAAAGGGAATGAAACACGTACCTGAGGAACTGCGCTCTATAGGCAAGCTACTCGCAGATAAATATTTCTGCAACTTCTCACTCTTCCAGTCTCTGCCTGACACATGGGCTATAGACCAGCTATTCCCTGTAGTTCCGCTGCAGAGACTATGCGAGAAACCTACCAGACAGGCTACCTTGCAGGATATCACATGCGACAGCGACGGTAAGATGGCGCACTTCGTTTCCGACGGTACCGTAACCCCTACCCTACCAGTACATGCGCTGAAGAAGGGTGAGCAGTACTATCTCGGCATATTCCTTGTAGGAGCATACCAAGAGATATTGGGCGACATGCACAACCTGTTCGGAGATACTAACGCCGTGCATATCTCAATGAAGGATGGCAAATACCATATAGACCAAATATTCGACGGTGAGACAGTTGAGGAGGTGCTCGACTATGTACAGTTCGATCCAAAGAAACTGGTAAGGAAACTGGAGATATGGGTAACCAAGAGTGTGAAGGAAGGAAAGCTGTCGCTTGAGGAGGGCAAGGAGTTCTTGTCTAACTATCGCTCCGGTCTATACGGCTATACCTATCTGGAATAACTTTTGAACATCCTATTATTATATATATAAGTAGGAAAGCAGGTATGCATAATTATCTATACAATCCTTGCATCACCTGACAATGGCATCTTCAGCACCTGCTAACAGTTGAATAGGAGGCACTACACGCCCTAAAATCAGGCACTGAACCTACGTCATCATGCAATACAATCATTATAAAAATAATTTTGCGCACCTACTTAAGTCGTCAGAATGAAAATCCTGACGACTTTTTTTGTATTCCAAATCACATAATACGAGCCACCTTCTTGCAAAGATAACATGCTATCAAACAGCATGTTGGGCTTTGCATTATCATCCTTTCACCCACAAACATGGTATTAAAATACCACACATGTGGTATTGTGCATGTCAGGAAAACGCCGTAACTTTGCACTCAGAAATCAGAGACGTACACCAATCACAGATTGACGTTCACTATTTCTTCGTGCGAGGAAGCACTCATGAATCAGAGACGTACACCAATCACAGATTGACGTTCACTATTTCTTCATGCGAGGAAGCACTCAGAAATCAGAGACGTACACCAATCACAGATTGACAGTTACTATCTCTTCGTGCGAGGAAGCACTCTGAAAGCAAATATAAAACATAAATATAAACAAACTAAAATAAAAGAAAGGAATAAAACTATGGCAATCGCAAAATCACTTACTGAGCTCGTGGGCAACACCCCACTGCTCGAGCTTAACAAATTTTCAAAGGCAAAGGGTCTCGACACCCCAGTAATAGTAAAGGTAGAGTACTTCAACCCTGGCGGTTCTGTAAAAGATCGTATCGCATTGGCTATGGTAGAAGACGCCGAGAAGAAAGGTCTGCTTAAGCCAGGTGCAACAATCATCGAACCAACTTCTGGTAACACCGGTGTGGGTTTGGCTCTCGTAAGCGCAGTGAAGGGCTACCACCTTATCCTCACAATGCCTGAGACCATGAGCGTAGAACGCCGAAACCTCGTCAAGGCCTATGGCGCAGAGGTTCGTCTCACAAGCGGCAAGGACGGCATGAAGGGTGCCATCAAGGCAGCAGAAGAACTGCGCGACTCTATCCCAGGAAGCATCATCCTGCAGCAGTTTGAGAACGAGGCTAACCCAGTCAAGCACTATGCCACCACTGGTCCTGAGATATGGAATCAGACAGACGGCAAGGTTGACATCTTCGTTGCTGGCGTAGGTACCGGCGGTACTGTCTCTGGCGTTGCAAAATACCTTAAGGAGCAGAATCCTAACGTAAAGGTTTACGCAGTAGAGCCATCAACATCTGCAGTACTCAATGGCAAGCCAAGCGGCGCACACAAGATTCAGGGCATCGGTGCAGGCTTCATCCCTAAGACCTACTCTTCTGATGTCATCGACGAGGTCATCGACGTTGACAACGATGACGCCATCCGCACCGGTCGCGAGTTGGCACAGCAGGAAGGCCTGTTGGTAGGTATTTCATCCGGCGCCGCTGCATTCGCCGCTACACAGCTGGCACAGCGTCCTGAGAACAAGGGTAAGAAGATCGTAGCTCTGTTGCCTGATACCGGCGAGCGTTACCTCTCTACCGTGCTCTATGCTTTCGATGAGTACCCACTCTAAACATCATATCAACAATTAGCTATATACACCTATCCAATATAAAAGACGACAGTTCCGGAGAAATCCAGACTGTCGTCTTTTATTATGCCAATATCGCAAACATCCATATACAATATACGGATTAGCGAGCAGAGGACATTACGGCCTTATCTGTCCGTCGCCCTCTATTATCCATTTGTATGTGGTGATCTCTGCAAGCGCCATAGGGCCGCGTGGACCGAGCTTCTGCGTAGAGATACCTATCTCTGCGCCCAGACCGAACTGTGCACCGTCGGTGAAACTCGTAGGGGCATTCCAATATACGCAGGCAGCATCAACCTCCTTCTGGAAGCGCTGGGCAGTCTCCTTGTTCTCCGTTATGATTGCCTCTGAGTGACCGCTGCTATACTTGCGGATATGTGCCAGTGCGTCGTCGAGTGAATCAACCACCTTGATAGAGAGGTCGTATGACATCCATTCCTTACCATAGTTGTCATAGTGGAACTGCACCTTGTCCTTCATAGGCTCTATCAGTGCAGGTATGTCTGCCTCACGGTCCTTGTGTACCAACAGGCAGTCGAGGGCATTGCATACAGATACACGGCGTGTCTTGCCGTTATTCACTATGCGCTTACCCTTCTCCAGGTCGCCGTCCTTGTCAAAGTAGGTGTGTACCACGCCGGCTCCGGTCTCAATTACCGGTACCTTTGCGTTGTCGCGCACAAACTCTATCAGTTTCTTGCCGCCACGAGGTATGCAGAGGTCTATGTAGCCCACGGCATTCAGCATCTCGCCCGTTGACTCATGAGTGGCTGGCAGAAGGTTTATCACGTCAGGGTTGATGCCTTCCTCTACGAGTATCTGCTTTATCATAGCCACGATGGCGCGATTTGAATCGTCGGCATCCTTGCCTCCTTTCAGCACGCAGGCATTTCCACTCTTAAAGCAAAGTGAGAACACGTCGAACGATACGTTAGGCCTAGCCTCATATATCATGCCTATTACACCGAAAGGTACAGACAAACGGTAGAGCCTCAACCCGTTCTCCAACGTATGGTCACAGGTGATGTGGCCAAGTGGTGAGGGAAGGTCTGCCACGTGGCGCATGTCGCTTGCGATGCCGTCAAGGCGCTCCTTTGTAAGTTGCAGGCGGTCATACAGCGGATTCTCTTTGTCCATGCGACTGAGGTCCTTGGCGTTAGCCTCAAGGAGCATGTCAGACTGCTTGCCTATCTCGTCGGCTATGCGACGCAATACGGCATTCTTCTTCTCATCACTAATAAGCGCCAGCGAATAACTGGCATCTTTCGTCTGTTGGAATTGTATGTTCATGACTATTTGCTTTGTATTCTCTCTATTACGGATTAGACTTGCCCTCTCCCCTTGCTCTCTTTCCTATTCGATTGCAAAGGTAGTAAGTTTTTATGAAACAACAAAATAATTTGTTCAAAATCCTATTAGCGGTAAGAAAGAAAACAGGTTCCACCTTGTTGCTGGTGAAACCTATTCTCGTATCTTACAATATATCTTTAGGTGGGTTCTAAAAATTCCCACGAGTTAAATTAGTCAATTATATGAATATCATTATGTCATCTTTTTGTTTTCTTTCGGTGCAAACTGTTAACTTCTGCGGTCACATAGCCCGCTATGCTCCC